>ERZ772956.2555-NODE-2555-length-11441-cov-12.047339_pt1 | contig 11441 bp, 6 predicted proteins | sample MGYA00580683_ERZ772956 | MGnify/ENA primary metagenome ERZ772956 (study PRJEB29015, sample SAMEA2738077) | human oral metagenome | biome: human oral; feature: human-associated habitat; material: saliva | place: China | collected 2212 ...
CGAACCCTCGACGCAAGCTTGGGAAGCTCGAATTTTACCATTAAACTACACCTGCGCAGATATTGAATTCAGCTTTTACATTATAAACCTAACGGCGAGGTTGGTCAATTAAATCGACATTTAATCGCTTAATTTTAATCGTTTAATATAGATTAAGGCAGATCAAATAGGTGACAGATTAGAGAGACGTATAGGGCAAGACCGGAACAACCCAAGCAAAGCTCAAATGAACTTGATAAAGCCCGGTGTGATACCGTAGGGATAATGTCCTATTTATCTACCTACAAATGTCCGGCTCTCAATATGTCTGTATTTCGTGCCATATGAATTAAGAATCCCGTCTAATTATTAATAATCTATTATGAGCATATTAATAAATATTGTCTTATATTGAAAACAATTCACTTCCCCTTTACAATCAATTCATACGAAATAGTGTTCGCAACTAGTAATGAACACGGGAGGAACATATGTCACACATGATTGAGCTGAATCGAGTATCCAAATATTACACCAACAGGGATACTGTCAGTACGGGGCTTTCCAAAGTAAGCCTCAACTTGGACATGGGAGAGTTTGTCGCCATCACCGGTGAGAGCGGCAGCGGCAAATCCACCTTGCTCAACGTCATTTCCGGCCTCGATACCTATGAGGAAGGTGAGATGTTTGTCGGAGGGCAGGATACCAGTGCCTTCAAGACTGTAGATTATGAACGATATAGAAAAACTTATATTGGCAATATTTTCCAGGACTTCAACCTGGTAAACAGCTACACTGTGTACCAGAATATCGAGCTGTCGATGCTTATGTGCGGCATGAAGCGGAGTGAATGCCGTGATCGTGTCAATGAGCTTATCGACCTCGTAGATCTCGGAGAATATAGGAGGACTAAAGCTTCGAGGCTTTCCGGTGGTCAGAAGCAGAGGGTGGCGATTGCGAGAGCGCTGGCCAAGGATGCTCCTATAATCGTAGCCGACGAGCCGACCGGCAATCTCGACTCAGTTTCGGCAGCCAAGGTAATGGAGACTCTGCACCGGATCTCCAAGGATAAGCTGGTTGTCATAGTTACTCACAACTACGAGCAGGCAGAGCCGTTTGTGACACGCAAGATAACTGTGCACGACGGCAAGATTATGGAAGACAAGGAGATAAGGGCGCATCAGAGTATTGACGAGTCCGAGCTTGTGTTGCCGGGAATTGTGTTCGACGAAGAAGATGAACAGCTAGCGGACAGCGACAGAATAGTGAACGAGTCTCCATCAGAGGCAGAAGCAGGAACAGCTGCTGGAGACACGGCAACTGCTTCGATAACAGCGGAGTATGCGGACGTTGCTGACAGGATTGCACATGAAGAAGCCGAGGAAGGGCAAGCAGCGGCTGCTCCGGCTCGCATGAGCAGGGTGGCGAGAAATGCCGGGAGGGAGCCGGCGAAGCCTATTTTTGACATAAGCAAGCGTGCAGACAATGGCAAGAGCGAGCATGCGGACAAACGCACAGAGAGAAGGAAGAGGACTGCGGCGACAGTGACTCGTCGAGACGATATGGGTGTTGGCAACGAGCTCAGGCTAGGTGCGAGAAACACCTTCAACCTGCCGGCCAAGTTTATATTGCTGTTTTTTATCTATATATTTGTAGCGACATCGGTGCTGAGTCTGTACGCATCTAACAAGAGCTCGCTTCACAACATGGAGACTAGCGGCCTCGACAATCAGTTCTTCACTAATACGAGCGCAGAGCGAATAATCGTCAAGAAGGCGGATAATTCTGCATTTACAGATGAGGATTATGGCAGACTGTCTCGCATGAAGCATGTCAAGAATATAGTTAAGGAAGATCCTGTGGTTGATTCGATATTCTCGATCAATGCGGATTTCTATGCAGCAGGGCTGCTGCACCCGGATCACAAGATTAAGCAATCTGATCTCACCTATGGCACATTACCGAAGGCAGATAACGACATCGTGCTTGTGACAGATAAGACGACTCAGTCGTATCAGGATATCGTAGCCAACAAGGATGCGATTATCGGCAAGGAGTTTGATTTCGGAGACGATGCAACCGGTGCAACACTGCCGGCAGGCAAGGTTAGAATTACAGGCATCATTATTTACAACGACGGGGAAGGCTCGGGGATTAACCCGATGTCAGGAACCGTTAAGTACTATTGTTCCGACGCGTTCGCAAGGAAGGTCGTTATCAACTCGTTGAGCAACAAGTCCAAGGCAGTTATCGATTATAACGGTCAGAAGGTTAAGCAGACCAATGCAGGAGCATTCATCGAACCGAATGCAAATGTTCCCAAGGGTGAAGCATACATCTTTGAAGATCAGAACAAGAACTATAAGGATGAAAAGTGGCAGAATCAACCGCTGGGAATCTCAATTTCAAACATTTATTTCTCTTCATCAGTGTCACTCAAGACGACAAAGAGCGTGACGAAGAGTAACGCTACCAAGCTGCTCGGCATATCCAAGGATGACTATGAGAACAAGACAGCTAAGGTATATATCAATCCTGAGGATTCAGCAGAGCTGTTCAATAAGGGTACCTATCAGGTTAGTGTCTTTGCAGACAACGATCTCAACATTGACGAGCTGGTGACTGCGATTAACAAGACGGGGCTGTATAAGCAATTTGCCATGAAGAAAATGGTGGACAAGAAGAATCCGACACCGCAGATGTTCTTAAGCAGGACAATGGCAATAATATTTACTGCAGTTGCTCTCGTGGTGCTGTTCTTTATAGCGTACATGATAATTCGTCTCATCATGAGATCGAGGAACTCGTACTATGCAACTCTCAGAATCCTCGGCGGTACACGTAAGAATACCAGCGCCATACTCAGAATTGAGCTCCTCATAATGATGGTGATAGCATTGGCAATCGACTTCACAGGCATATTACTGATGAAGGCCGGCTTAGTAAATATCAAGGTGCTCAAGTCTGCGATGATGTTCCTCGATTTCAAGGACTATATCATCCTGACTGCGGCGTTGCTGCTGATGTCACTACTCATCGCTAACAGGTATTCGCGCAAGATATTCGGCAGATCAGCCATGAATGTATACAGGGAGGAGGAATAGAAATGATTAAATTGCAGCATGTAAATAAGTATTTCAACAAGCGAAAAGCCAACGAAATACACGTAATCAACGATACCTCTCTGGAGCTGCCTGAAAACGGCGTAGTAGCGCTGCTGGGACCTTCGGGCTGCGGTAAGACTACACTCCTAAATGCAATCGGTGGTCTCGACAAGGTGAATTCGGGACAGATATTTATAGATGATGCCAACATATCCAAGATGAGACCGGCAAAGGTAGATGCGCTCCGCAATGCCAAGATTGGGTATATATTTCAGAACTTCAACCTGCTCGACAGGATGACAGTATTCGAGAACGTTGCGATAGCACTCCGCATGATCGGAATCAAGGATAAACAGGTCATCAAGGAGCGTGTCAATTATTGTCTTAAGTCGGTTGGAATCTATCAGTTTAGGAACAAGACGACAGATGCGCTCTCCGGAGGACAAAGGCAGCGTGTCGCCATCGCGCGTGCCATTGTCAAGAATCCGCGTATCATCATAGCCGATGAGCCAACCGGCAACCTCGATAGTGCCAACACCATTGAGGTCATGAACATCATCAAGACAATCTCCAAGGACAGACTGGTTCTGCTCGTAACACACGAGAAAAAGATCGCCGAATTCTACTCATCACGAATCATAGACATGAGGGATGGCAGGATAACAGGTGATCGCAACAACGATACCGAAAATTTCCTGGATTATCAGCTTGAAAACAGGATATACCTCAAGGACATGCCTAAGCACGACGCTTATACCAATCAGGATGTGCAGTTGGATGTGTACAGCGACGGCTTGTCCGAAGCAGATATCAAGATAGTGCTTAGAGCAGGCAATCTATATATCGACACAGGCGGCAGATACAACGTAGTCGACGAGAACGGTAACATTGAGCTTATAGATGAGCACTATTCAGCGATGGATTCGAGCATTTATGAGAAGAATAGCTTTGAGTACGATAAATACCTCCCGGCGGGCTACGAGGCAAGGTACACCTCGCTCTACACACCATTCAGGATGTTTGCGAACGGATTTCGTACTATAGCTCGCTTCAACAAGCTCAAGAAGCTGCTGCTCATCGGATTTGTGTTTGCATCAATATTCACGTTTGTTTCAATCAGCAACGTGTTCGGGGTGCTCAACATCAAGGAGCAGGACTTCCTGACCACTAACAGCAATTACGTGACCGTCAACAATACCAAGAAGGATCCGGCTCTGCTCGGGAAACTGCGGGGTGTATCGGGTGCATATGCAGCTTTCTCCGGTGATACGCAGGCGAAGCTTGTGATGCCCTATACCGAGTATCTGCAGAGCTCTGATTATGAGCTGAAATTCAACGCTTCAGTCACGCCGGTCGGCACGCTCAAGCAATCCGATCTGGTCAGTGGCAAGCTGCCTTCAGACGAGCAAGGCGTGGTCATAGATAGGATGCTGACTCGTAAGCTCTTTAAGTCCAGGACGGTGCAGCAGGTTGGAATTATCAAGGAAAAAGATTTCATCGGGCGCAAGCTCAAGGTCAAGAATCTGGGAGAATTTACGATCACAGGTATTTCCAATGTCAACTCGCCATCTGCCTTCTTCGCCGACAAGCTTTGCCAGGACGTGCTTATGTACAGCGCAAACGGTTCTACTCTGGAAGGCCCGGAGAGTCTGCCGGCAGACCCGGATGGTAACGATAGCTCGGACGGTGACGGCGGCAATCAGAATTCTGCAAATCCAATCATCGATTATGCGTATGCACCGGCTTCAACCAAGATCAAGAAGGGTAATGCGCCTGCAAATGATTACGAAGCAGTAGTCCGCGATACTCACGAGGAGGAGATGCCTCTCGGCAAGGAAATAGCCACCAAGGTGAACGGTCATAAGCTCAAGGTTGTCGGATATTATACGACAGATTTTCAGGATGACGACGCTGTCTTCACGACTAACAATACGCTTCTGCTGAATTATATCTCGAAGCAGCGCAGTGTCTCCGTATACTCGCATGATCCTGATGCGTTAGTCATGAAGCTTCAGGATGCAGGCTATTCAGCTCAGAACAATTACGATCGTGATCGGGAGAATTACATAAAGTCCGAGACCAAGAATTTCCGCAAGACGATGACAGCAGCCGGTCTGATGATATTGATAGCTCTGATAGAGATGTATCTTATGCTCAGATCATCCTTCCTATCCAGAATCAAGGAGGTGGGAACGATGAGAGCGATAGGCCTTAAGAAGAGGGATGTCTACAGGATGTTCATGGGAGAAATTATCGTGATAACGTTGATCACGGCAATACCGGGCATAGCAGCGGCGTATTATGTGCTGGGCAATACCACCGAGATATTTGGCTCCAAGTTTCTGATAGCTCCTTGGGTAGCGCTTCTGACGTTCGCGCTGTTGCTCATCTTCAACCTGGTAGCGGGATTGATACCGGTTATCAGGACTATGCGCAAGACGCCTGCCGCGATACTGGCAAGGACAGACATCTAAGCTCTTTTATCATTGTGCTGATACCCGGTACCTGCGGCGCATACAATGCTGCTGTTCAGGAGAGGCTGTGCCTTTTGAAAGAGCTTTGATTATGGTATAATCTTAAAAAATTCAGTGCATTCGCCAAGTTGTGGACGCTTCAGGTTCCGATGACAGGACAAGTGTTCTCAGCTTGGCGAGTATGTATTAATCCAAGCCGAGGAGGGCAATGATGGCTAGCGATAGAGATAATTCACAAGAAACCGCGATGAGAAGTAATTTCATTCACAACATGATAGATGAAGACCTGGCGGAGGGAAAGTATCAAGACGTGTATACGAGATTTCCGCCGGAGCCCAATGGGTATTTGCATATAGGCCACGCTAAATCCATTTGCCTTAACTTCGGAACGGCCAAGAAATACGGCGGCAAGTGCAATCTCAGATACGACGATACCAATCCGGTAAAGGAAGATCTCGAGTACGTAAAATCAATCGAGGCTGATGTGCACTGGCTCGGATTCGAGTGGGATGAGAAGAGATGGGCTTCCGATTACTTCGACACTATGTATGATGCAGCGATTGAACTGATCAATAAGGGCAAGGCATATGTCTGCAACCTCACAGCGGAGGAGATCAAAGAGTACAGGGGGACACTTACCGAGCCGGGTAAGGAGAGCCCTTATAGAAATAGAACTGTAGAGGACAACCTTACTCTATTCGAGGATATGAGAGCCGGAAAGTATGGAGATGGCGAGGCAGTGCTGCGTGCCAAGATTGACATGAGCTCTCCTAATATCAACATGAGGGATCCGATCATTTACAGGGTTGCTCACGCTACTCATCATAATACCGGCGACAAGTGGTGCATTTATCCTATGTATGACTTTGCACATCCAATCGAGGATGCTATAGAAGGCATCTCGCACTCCATATGTACGCTTGAGTTCGAGGATCACAGACCGCTGTATGATTGGGTTCTCGACGAAGTCGGATTCTGGAATCCGCAGCCAAGGCAGATTGAGTTTGCCAGACTTAATATCACCAACACGCTCATGAGCAAGAGATATCTCAAGAAGCTCGTTGATGAGGGCACTGTTTCCGGCTGGGATGATCCTCGTATGCCTACAATTGCCGGCATCAGAAGGCGCGGATATACACCGGAGGCTATCAGAAGCTTTTGTGACGACATCGGTGTGGCAAAAGCCAATTCTACAGTCGATTTTGCTCAGCTCGAGGCATGCGTTCGTGACGATCTGCAGTTCAAGGTCGCAGCACGCAATGTAGTAATGAACCCGATCAAGGTGGTAATCACCAACTACCCGGAGGATCAGATTGAGATGTGTGCAGTTGAGAACAACAGAAATGCTCCGGAGCTCGGTGAACGAGAGCTTCCGTTCAGTCGTGAGCTGTGGATTGACGGAGAAGATTTCATGGAAGTACCTGTGAAAAAGTACTTTAGACTCTTCCCGGGTAACGAAGTCAGGCTCAAGGGCGGCTACTTCATCACTTGCGATGAGGTTATCAAGAATGAGGACGGTTCTATCAAGGAACTGCATTGCACATACGATCCTAATACCAAGAGCGGTACAGAGGGCGGAAACCGCAAGGTCAAGGGCACGATTCACTTTGTAGAGGCATCGACGGCAGTTAGAATCAAGATTCGCGAGTATCGGTCGCTGATGCTTGAGAATGATAAAGGTGAGCTCGAGCTCAACCCGGATTCGCTCGCTGAGACATGGGGCTATGCGGAGCCATCAGCAGCTGATGCCAAGGCTGGCGAGAGATTCCAGTTTTTCCGCAAGGGCTACTATATTGCCGACAGCGAGCTGACAACGGACGACGAGAAGGTGTTTAACAGTATCGTGAGTCTCAAAAGCTCCTGGAAAAAATAGAAATTACTGTAAATGGGGTGGTAACGATAGATAGCTTATTTACATCCGTACTGGCATTTGTTGAGAATAATCCGATTTTTGCAAAATACATAACTACGGGTTCAAGGTGGATCTTCGTAATTTTGGCAGTGTTCATCCTTATGAAGTCCATCATGTCCCTGCTTTCGACGCGGGTAACTCCGGAGGTCTGGGGCTATCTCTATGTCGATAACGGTGTATCACTGCCTATCACACACTGGGAGAATATTATCGGGCGGTCATCATCGGTCGACCTGCGCATTCAGCTGGATACGATTTCCAATACGCAGGCGCTTTTAATTCGCCGCAAAGACGGCAAGTGGATGTTCAAGGACCTCAACTCCAAGAACGGGACTATCATCAACGGAATCCAGCTCATTCCACGCAAAAAATATATTATAAATCCCGGAGACGAGATTGTCATGGGCGGAGCTAAATGCACGCTCGCGGCGATTAGTGTTGAAGAGGAGAAAAACAATGACGCTATGCGCTCGATGGACAAGAAGCCTGTCTCGCCATGGCCACTGATGGTTGCAATCACAGCGTTTCAGTTTCTAACGATGATTCAACTGATTATTGGCATGGGTACGGCTCTGACTCCGGGGGCACTTCTTTCAATTCCGCTGCTTTCGTTAACCATGTGGATTTATGTCATACTGTTTAGAGCTATGGGAAGTAAGGGCTTCGAGATGGAGCTGATTGCCTTTTTCATGTCGACGATTGGGCTGGCGGTTACAACCTCGACCAATCCTGCTCTGACGATGAAGCAGTATATAGCGACACTTGTGGGAATTTTTATCTTTATATTTATGTGCATCTATATGCGTGATCTCAAGAGAACTGAGAAGCTCAAGCCGGTATTGGCAGTTCTCTCGGTGGGACTGCTGTTGTTCAACATAGTATTTGGAACCACTAAGTTCGGTGCAGCCAACTGGGTTTCGCTCGGCGGCATATCGATTCAGCCGTCCGAGATTGTCAAGCTTGCATTCATCTGCATCGGCGCAGCAACTATGGAGAACCTGTTCAACAAGAAAAACCTATACGGATTCATGCTGTTCTCTCTATTCTGCCTGGCGTGTCTGGCCAAGATGGGCGACTTTGGTACGGCTCTCATATTCTTTGTCACATATCTCGTAATTTCGTTCCTCAGGAGCGGAGACTTCTCGAGACTGATACTGACAATTGGCGCTGCGGGTATCATGGGCATCATGGTTCTCAGATTCAAACCGTATATAGCCAGCCGCTTCAAGGCGTGGGGACACGTCTGGGAACCGGATTTTGTCAACGGCATGGGCTTCCAGCAAACTCGAACCATGTCGTATGCGTCGGGCGGCGGTCTGCTCGGACTCGGTGCGGGTAACGGCTCGCTCAAGACTGTGGGCGCGTCCAATACCGACCTTGTCTTTGGATTCGTAACTGAGGAATGGGGGCTTGTTATTGCCATCCTGCTGGTGCTCTGCATCATCACGCTTTCGCTGTTCGCGGTCAACTCGATCATCGCCGGCCGTTCGACCTTCTACACTATCGGAGCGTGTGGAGCAGCTACAATGATGATTTTCCAGACGATGCTGAATATCTTCGGGGCAGTTGATTTGTTCCCGCTCACCGGAGTCACCTTCCCGTTTATATCGACGGGAGGCACGAGTGCGATGTGCTCGTGGGCAATGCTCGCTTACTTCAAGGCCGCGGATATGCGCAAGGACGCAAGCCTCGCAATCAAGAGGAGGGCGTAGCATGGTTTTAACGGAAGGAGGTAGCGTATGCGCAAATTAGAGCGAAGAGCGAACATCTGCCTGCTGCTGGCTGCGACTCTATTTATCGGAATACTGATATTCACATGGAGATTCGTCACCAAGGGACAGGAATGGGCGAGCTTCTATGGCAATAGGCAGATATATACAAATGGCGAGATTAACAGAGGGACGATATACGATCGCAATGGTGTTATGCTTTTAAATTGCACCAAGGGTGGACTCATATATCCCTCTGACCCGTCGCTTCGCAGGGCGACAGTGCATGTTGTAGGAGATCCAAAGGGCAACATCGCAACAGGCGCTATCAATATGTGGAAGCCGCAGCTTATCGGCTACGATTTGCTCAATGGCACATACGATACTACCAAGGATGGCAGCAAGATTAAGCTGACGATAGATTCCAAGGCTAACCTAGCAGCCTACAACGCGCTGGGCAAGAGGCAGGGGATGGTCGGAGTGTTCAACTACAAGACCGGAGAGATAATGGCGATGGTATGCACTCCGGCTGTAGATCCTAAGGGAACGCTACCTAATTCCAATTCGTCAGAGTATTTCAACACATTCCTATCCGGAAGCATGACGCCGGGCTCGACCTTCAAGACGATTACTGCCGCAGCGGCGATAGACAATGTTGATGATATAGACAGCTTTGAATATACGTGCAGTGGAGTTACCTATGTAAACGGTTCGCCTATAAGGTGCACTAACGGTCAGGCTCACGGTCATGTGGACTTTGAGATGGCTCTTGCTAAGTCGTGCAACGGCGCCTTCGGAGAGATTACTCGCAAGATTGGTGCGAGCAATATGAAGGAATACGTCAAGAAGGTCGGGCTTACGAATTCCCTCAACATTAGCGGAATCAAGACGGCAAAGGGTAAGTTTAATTTCCCGGCTGACGACCCAATCAAACTCAGCTGGGCGGGAATCGGACAGGCGGACGATCTAGTCAACCCGGCTTCAATGATGGTCTATATGGGCTCGATTGCAAATGGCGGCAAGGCTGTAAATCCATATCTCATCGGCACATCAAGCTTCCTCAAGAAGGTGACAGGCGGCGACTCGCTTGGGAAATACCTCAGCGAAGCGACTGCAGATAGACTTAAGAGCATGATGAAGAACGACGTCAAGGTCACATATGGTGAGAGTAACTTCAGAGGATTGGATATCTATGCCAAGTCAGGAACAGCGGAGACAGGGGATGGAGATCCGGATGCTTGGTTTGTGGGCTTTATAGATGATCCAAAGCATCCGTATGCATTTGTTTCGTGGGTGCGTCATGGCGGCACGGGCTTCAGGGTTGCGGGACCGGTGGCGTATAAAACTCTGATTGCGTTGGTACAGAATAATTAGAAAGAGATAACCGGATAGAACAATAGAGTTACTTGAAGCAACTCTGGCAGATGGAAATAATCAAAGAATGGAAATGGAGCTTGTTTCAAGACATTTAGGAGATTATAGGATTAGATTTAATAATCCGTTTGATTACAGTCTATTCGTTAGCATATACTTGGATAAAAATGTGCTCTCAGATTTTAGGTATAGGAAGATAATCCCATATACCAGAGATGAAGAAACCATTATATGAATGAAGATTATTTCAATGGATAGAAATGCTCTGAAGAAGATAATTAAAAACAACGCAAAATATAAATATCTGTATGAAGTCTTTGCCAAATACCGTGGAATGCCGTTATAGACAGTGGGTTAGCATGATGGTACGATAAAGGAGGCTACTGGAGAGTATAAAGCATAAATTTTTTTACGTACTTTTAAAGGAGAATGTGAATTTTGGAAGAAAAAGACATATTAAAAAGGTTAATTAAAAATGATTCATTATTCAATATGATTGGTGTTATTGTTCAACAATATGACATTCTTCCAAATAACAAAGAACATATTGGTGCATATATAGAATATCAAGATATACAAGAGCTTAGAGATGGATTTGTTGAAGAATTATCTTACACCATTGTTGATTGGATTTATAGTTCAGAAAAATATGAAGAAATTAAGAAAAAACTGGTTAACAATGGCAAGTCTGAAGCAGCAGCTTCGCAATATATTGGCAGAAAAGCCAAAAATAAATTCAGAGCCAATAAAAATAGTGAGAATGTTTTGATTCAGGGTCAAATGGGAGAATTGTTACTTTATCATTTTATTCAAAAGTGCATGAAAGCAGTTCCTTTACTTAGAAAAATGAATATAGCTACATCTTCTGATCATGAAAGATTTGGTGCTG
>ERZ772956.2557-NODE-2557-length-11438-cov-2.900993_pt1 | contig 11438 bp, 8 predicted proteins | sample MGYA00580683_ERZ772956 | MGnify/ENA primary metagenome ERZ772956 (study PRJEB29015, sample SAMEA2738077) | human oral metagenome | biome: human oral; feature: human-associated habitat; material: saliva | place: China | collected 2212 ...
AACAGTTTTTGTACTCTCAAGATTTAAGTAACTGTACAACTAGGAGATTATCAAATCGCTTGACTTCTGCGTGAAAAACCAAGCGAAAACAGACCGACATCGCTGTCGGCCAGCTCAAGTCCGTCAGGGCAGAAATTTTCGAGATTTTCCGTTTTATCGGAATTTATTCTTTATCGCGATAGCCGTATTCTATCTCAGCTTGCCACCTTAACTCTGCGGCTTTTTCTATATGTCGGCTACTGCCAAGATATTTAGATTTCTTACCGACATTGATATACGCCACATACCTATTCTTCTCCTTGTTGAAGTACACACCGCGAATACCTGTCGTGCTCTTAGCGGTAGGGCGTGTTGTTTTCAAACTTTCAGGGTCTCGGATAGCATCCATGTAGTCCTTGGATGCGCCACGACGACAGCCACAGGAAGTGTAGTTCCGGATGTCGTTATTACTTAAAACTAGCTCATTTCCACAGTGTTGGCAGACACACTTCCAGTAGACACGCTGATTAGCCGAATGGGAACGGCTAATAATCTTAAAATGCTCCGTTTCGGTTCCTGTCAAATCTTTAAACCGCTCCCGCCTCTTCTCATCATTTAGGCATCCGCAGGATTTGGTTAAACCGCGCTTTAATCGGTGTCCAAGTGCGTGATAAAACTTCCCGCAGTCACATTGGCAGAGCCACTTGATTTCGCCTTTGGCAGACCTCGCCCCGTCATCTTTAATGACGACGAGACGATTGAACCTCTGGCCGATTATATTTTCTCTCATCGGATATTCTCTAGATTCTGCTCGATCCACTCAAGACGATTTCTGCGGCCTGATGGGATTGGTTGGGGATTGAGAGAATAGTTCTTGAACCGCATCTGAAGCATGTAGGAACCCCCTCCTAAACCGCTGCTTTCCAGAGCTATTTCTAGACAGGCGTTGGCGATGTAGTTCCCGTCCGCTGTGTACATTCTGCCAGTACCACCTATGATATCTTCTCTGTTACCTTCGATCCATTTCAATAGTTGCTGTTTCTTGAATTGGTCATAATAAGCCGGGAAGCTCATATTCATTTTGAGTGAATTGTCGAAATAGTATCGGCTCTGAGCCTTTCCAATCAAGGCTAACTCAAAATCTTCGAACAAGCGATCGAGCATAGCGTTAACTCTTGCAGCTCCCATTTTCTCAATAGAGGTCTCTCCGCTCTTAAACCTCTGCCAGTTGGCATCAGTGAATTTGATTCCTGGCAGCTTGTAGAAATCATTTTCATAGCGATAATATCGTCCTGCATACTCCAGAATTAGGTCTTTAATGTCGCTGTTGATTTTCATTTTAGTTTCTCCTTTGATTTTAAATTAAGCAAGTACGCTTTTTGGATACCATTTAGCGGAAGTTCCATAAGGTGTTGCGATTTCAAGTTTAACAGCTTTGTCAGTTTCTTCAAGCAAGCTGTTGATGCTGATAGAACGGACAGACATGAAAGCCAAATCTTTCTTGTTGCGACCAGAGAATTCTTTCTCAGCGAACCATTTCTTAACTCCTTGGAATTTCACGTTTGAAGAATGGAAGAAATAGAAATCATCTGCCATGTTTTGGCGTTTAACTACTTTCCAAGCCAATTTCAAAGCTTCTGAGAAAGTTACATCGTTCTTTTCGTTTTTGAAGATTTTCCACGCTAAGGTCATAACTTGTGATTTCATTTTGATTTCTCCTTTTGTCTTTCTTTATCTTACAAGACCATTATATATCTTTTGAGATAGTTTGTCAACACTTTTTATCAACTTTTTTAAATTTTTTTAAAAAGTTTTTTGGCAAATAAAAAAGCCCCAGCCTTTCGGCCGGGGTAGATTAAAATTCAAGAAAATGTTATTTTTTCATCGCAGTTTCCGCTGCGGTTTTTATTTGAAGCTACCAAAATCGGTAATTCGTTGGCCATCTTTTGATTGACCGACTGCGACATAGCGACGATTGCCAGAGCCACCGATATAAGTGATCCAGATATATCCGTCTACATCACACCAGCCATCATAATTGATTTCTTGGCCAGCTGTGTAGACCGCCACGATTTCAGCGTCTAATCCAGCTGCTGATCGAACATTGAGCGCAGATACCTCAACAATAAATGTCCCGGTCTCTTCGTGGATTGACCCATCACCGCTAGGAATGGTTGGAACGGGTTGATAGCTAGTGTCATCTGTCGGGAAGTAGAACCAACCAACCACACCGTCAAAGTTGCGTGTATTGTATCGCGCAGGGCCTCCGATATACAGACTGTCTGCGTTGCCATCGATATTTTGTTCGATTGTTTTCATTGTGTAGCCGTCGCTATCTTCGATTACAAGACCTGTATGACCGTATTCGTGGCCATAGATGTAGGTTGTATCCATAACAAAGACCGCCCCAGCTCGTGGTTTGCTATCAAGATTCCCCTCTTGATTGTACTCTACCTCATAGCCAAGGCTGGCCGCTGAATTGAGCAGGTCAATGGCATTTCCCCACAAAGCCTTGCCAAAAAAGTTGATAGAGATTGAGTTTGGCAAGTCTACGCATTGTGTGCCCCACGCACCATCAGCGTCCGTTCCTACGCCAGCGTTTGCCAGATTTTCAGCAAACAAAATTACATCATTTGTCGTTGCCATATTATTTTCCTTTCAAATTTTCAAAAGCCGCGAGCCAAAAGTAGCCCGCAGCAAAAGCAAACAGAGCAAGCTTCAGAGCCTGCTCCTTTATTTTATTTTTTATCATTTTTACCCGAATTTGAGATTTTTTCGATAAACTCTCGAAAAAATGTTGTGTTAATCCCGAGCTTGTCGAAATTTTCCAGAATAGATTTTAGCTCAAAAAACAGATAACCGAAATAAAGTATCTGTAGAGCTCCAAGTCCGATTCCTTCAGGCAGCAAAATAGACAGCGGAATGCAGAAAGCTAGTAAAGCGATACTAGCAATCTTGCGAATAATTCCGTTGATCCCTTCTTTACTGCGAAATTCAATGTTTGGGTTGAGCTTAGCGGCCAGAGTTCCTGTGAGGAAGTCAATAGCCATAGCACCCATGATAAGTGCTAAAGTAAACACAATCAGTTCATCCTGCGTATCAATTAAGCCACGCAAGCCATGTGACCATTCCAAAACGTTAGCCTGCATTCATCACCCTTTCTTTTCTTTAGACCCAGCTTCCAGCTCCGCGATGATGGCATCTTCGGCGGCATAGACCGCGTCCTGAAATGCCTGCTCTTGCTTTCGCACTTCGCGACGATTGGCCGCATAGGCTTCAGCATTATCGATCCAATCATTAGGCGTTGTTACACCTTTATCGTCAATATCCGCAGTCATTGTCTTAACGACTGTGTCGTCGATTTTAATACGGCCAACAAGTTTTGTAGTTTTTGTGATTTCCAAAGTCATAGTTATTCTCCTTTTTCTGTTTCTGGTGCTGTGCTTGTTTCAAGCAGGTTTTCAAGCTCTTCGTTGCGAGTGAGAGCTTGCTGCAGTTGCGCTTGTAGCTCTTCGTTTTGAGCTTCAAGCTTTGCGATTCTTAATGATTTGCTAGCGATTTCGATTGCTAGCTTAGATTGTACTACTTCATTCATATTTTACCTTTCTATCCTACGTTTCGGACAATGTTCCAAGCTGCTTTCCTTGAGTTGATTAAGCTTTTCATAGCCTCAGTCATCGTGACTTGACCGCTTGCTGCGTGGTTTAAGATATCCCAAATCGCCGCTACGCTTGCTTCTAAGCGAATAAACTGCGTCGGGCTATCTGTGTCTCCTTTTGTATTGCGAGGTACGACGAAATGTCGCGCCCAAATTTCCGAGTTTTTGTTCCATGTGCCAGGCGTCATTGTCTGCGACACGACACTAAAATTCCAGCCATCATCACCCTGCGCATGTCTCATGTGATTGTAGTCTCCAAATTGGTATATTTTATCGACGCTGTTATTTGAGTTGTTGTCAATAACAAGGCCAGCGAAAGAGACTGATTTCCAAGCGTTGGTTCCGTTTCGATTGCTTCCAATGATGGTACGACCGTGATTCTGGCCGTTTTCCTGTTTGTTTTCGTAGCAGATAAACTGCGTTGGGTAACCTGCCGCAACTCGCTTGATGGATGCATCGTCATTGTAAAAGAGTACATGGCCATCATTTAGGTTGATCTGCATCGCATCATTTTGAGCGCTGATAGTCTTCCCTTTCATCCACTCGATAAATGCCAGCTCAATCTTGGACTTGATAAAATTAGCATCAAGCCCGACAATCTTATTAGCATTTAAGTTGATGATGTTGACATTCGCAGCGTTGAGCGTGCCCGCCGTGATTTTATCAGCCAGCATACTCTCAATCATGGCATTCTTGATGATCCCGTTATCAATCAAGGTTCGCCCATCTAGATGGATAGACTCGCCTTGGATACGGACATTCGGGCCAGTCGCATTGATTTGACTGACGATATCACCATTTGAATTGAGGTTTTTGATTGACCAGCTCCCTGCTAGTTGGCTCTGGACAGTTCGCAAGCCTTGGTTTTTGGACACCTCTGTCTGAAACAACTCATTGGTCAGAGCCATGCGAGAGACCTTGTCTGTGACCTCTTTTTCGGTCGAACCAATCAGTCGCTCATAGAGCTTGCTAGTCTCTTGTACCCGCTGAAAATCAGTCTGGCTAGCCTTGCCAGCGACCTGTTGAGTAATCGTAGACAGCTGACCTTCAGCCGTCCGCTTAAACTCCGCTAGACTCGTCTTAGTCTCGTTAAGGCCAGTCTCGACCTTAACGATTTTGTTTAAAGTTTCCTGAGCCGATTGCTTCCACGTATTAAAGCTCGTCAGCGATCCGTTGGCTGTATTAAGGGCAGCTTGCACGTTGGCCAGTTGGCCCTCAATGCCTTGCCTAAACTCAGCAAGTTTTGTGTCTGCGTAGCTTTGGCCATTTGCAGGAGACGGCTGGTATGGCCGTTTCATTGTACCCTCATAGATATCAATTTCGCTTATCCAGACGGTTGCACTGCGACCATTGCTAGACCCCATATTATCAAACCGCAAGGCAAACCCATCAAAATCACCGCTATTAAACCGGACCGTAATTCGCTCTGCTTGCGTTGGTGGCAAGGTCTTAGTATATGTATGCAGGGTCTTCTTCCAAGCGTGGTCCATATTGGATAATAGACCGACTAGCGCCCGAAAACCTGACACGTTGCTTGACGCAAATGCAGTAAACGATAATGTATAATCTGTATTCCGCTTCAGTACGTTGTACTGATTTTGTTGCATAAATGCAATGGTCGCTTCGGTTGTGTCCAAGACAAACATTGCAGCCGTGCTGTTTTTGAAAAACGGGTGCTTGCGGTTTGCTGTAAGCTTGCCATTTGCAGGCCAATCCTTAAGACCGAGCTCTGTAGCACCGTTTGAGACAAGGTTGGGTCCGCCCGAATTCAGCTCCTCAAACCGCCTGCTTATGCTCCGCACGTCTTCTGCATATGTAGCCTTGCCCACGTAACCAGCCTCGATAGCCTTGCGCTCGGCTGTCAGCTGACGTGTAGTCTCTTCACGGGAGTAGGTGCGCAGAGCTTCTGAGCGTGTGCCGTCTGCGTTAACGTATGACTGGATAGCTGCCAAGTCTACCCGCAAGCCTTGGGCTGTTCGTTCGAACGTAGCCTTAGCCTCGGTGATGAGGCCGTCAGTGTCTTCAGGTGCTGGTGACCAATCTGTCTTAAATGAGCCTTGCTCAACTTTGACCTCCCAAACGCTTTTCAGCTTTTGAGGGTCTTTGTGGTAGGTATTGACCCGCAAGTGATAGATGCCAGTAGGACGAGTCCAGACAAATTCTGTGCCAGTTGTGCCAGTTTTGACATCTGACACGATTTGATAATTGGCTACAGCTTTATCCATCAGCCACAAGACCACATTATCTGACTCTTTTGAGCTATTGTGCTGAGAATCAAAGATTCCATCAGTTTTCGCGGAAATCCTATACTTCTCGTTTTGGATGAGGTGTATAGATGTCTCGTTGTGATAAAGCACTTGGTTATCAAAATTCGCAGGATTTCCGTTTGGCTTAAATGGGCCTTTTGAGCCCTTCAAAAGATTCCGTCCGCCAACAGACAGACTCGCCAACTCCTCCCGCAACCGTCCAGCTTCTGCAGTAATTAAGGCTTTATCAGCCTTATCTTTCGTGGCATTGACAATCTCTTGTCTAATGCCGGACGCTCGCACCTCAAATTCGACTGTGCTGAGCTTTTGGTTAAGCTTGTTCTGCGTGTCGGTCTCCAAAGACTTGACAGAGGCCGATATCCTATCAGATAGCAAGTTTAGAGCGCTTGAGTCCGCCTTGGTATTGAGCCCCTCACGCAAGCTGGACACACTGGCTTCCAGCGAGTCAGCCTTTTGTTTAAAGGTGGACTCAACGGCTGAGATTTGGTTCTCAATATCTTCGGGGGCCTCTGAGTAAGGCGTATCTGTGTCGCTTACTTCAAATTTCGGCATCCAGATCCAGACGGTATCTGCTCTGTCGAGATTAAACAGCCATTCGTTGGTCGTTGCGTTAGATACCCCCGTCCAACTTTTCGGTAGCTTAACCACATAGCGCTTGACTTCTGTGGTCAAGGTCACGTTGCCGTCTTTAAAACCAATATTCCCAAGCCTCGATCTTAAAATTGTTCCAGCTTTTTCGGCTTTAGCATAAAAGCTGATGGTCACATCCTGATTTGTCATACTTCCGGGCGCTACTTTGCCATATTGACCAGTAGCCGGATAAGTGATTTTAGGGTTGTTGCCATCTCGTCCCGTCGGGTCTTGTCCAACGATTTTCAAAGCGTTGTGACCAAGATACTTACTTTCGCTATCGATGGTAGCTGTGTAGGTGCTTGTCGCCCAAATACCAGTTTTTCTGATATCCTGCTTAAAAAGCGAGTTTAAAAAGAGATTTCGGCCAGAGGCCTGCACGCTCGCAATCCGACTTTTCAGCTCCTCAGCGGTCTGCACCAGCTCCGACCTATTAGCCTTGCCATCCGCCAGATTAGTCAGCTCAGCCAGCCTGCGAGTCGTCGTCTGCTCAAACGTTGCCTGAGCTGATTTCACGCCCGCAAGCTCGGTTTTGGTTGCATTGAGCGCCTGCACTTGCTTTGCTATCTCAGACTCGGCTTGAGACTGTTTTGTGCGGATGTTGGTCAAGTCGCTTTTTAAGAGCGCTGTTTGGTCGTTTGCTGTTTTCTGCGCACTAGCAAAGTCAGATTTCAGCCGGTCAATCGCAGTCTGATTGGTCTGCTTGGCACCAGCTAAGTCCTGATTGAGCTTGGTAATAGCACCCTTGGCCGCCTCGATAGCTGAAGCGTTGGCTCCAGCCGTGCGGAGTGCTTGGGTGGTTTGCTGGGTCTGGGTGGCCATAGATTGGTTGATTCTTTTGACTTCAGCGTCAAATTTCTCGCCCACTTTAGACACATCTTCAGTATCGATGCGCTTTTCCCACATCTCTCCATTCCAGATGTAGAGCCTTTGATAAAGTCCGTTCTTCTCAAACCAAATGTCACCGACTTTATGCTCAATGTTTTCGTCTGGCGTTTCATTCCAAACACGGTTTCCTTTTGCATCAAGTAAGTATTTTGGCAGTTCGAAAGCCATTTCTGATTGACGATTTTCAAGAGATTGCTGGTTCTTTTCCAAGTCGTCCAAACGTCCTGCCAAGCCACCCGTCATAGCTGACCGGATAGATTCTCCGACCAGACCGAATTCCACTGATTCATTGCGATCGTTTAAAAAGTCGTAAACAACTTTGGTCACTTTCGCATCATCTTCAGTAATTCCGATTTGCGGATAGTAAACAGGTACGATATCACAGAGCTCAAGCTCTTCAATCCACCCGCGCTCAGCATAATCAAGCGTCTGCGCCAAATCCACATACTCAATCTTTGTGTTGATTTTAGGTGCGCCAATGCGATTATTTTCCATGTACTTAATCGCTAAGGCTTTTAGTTTTTCAGGTGTCGGGATGTCCTTCTTCTTGCCCTCTCCCGTGCCTTCATCTTTAAATTCGCTGGAAAAATCAACGACCTTAATTCGACGGTTAGCGTACATCGATACATACTTACTATCCACATAGTTTTCAGGAATGGTCACCAGAACTGGATCTTGTTGTCTCGAGTCGCCTTCTTGACTCTCCGGCGTATAAGTAGCAAAAGGCGCAACAGAAGTGTAAGCTGACTCAATGCTTTCGTCTGATTCGGCAGATAAAATATTTCGACCATATTCTAGGATAGTAGGTGCCCTACGACCAAGTCGCTTATGCAGACGGACTGTTTGATTGTCAAATTCATACTCCCCGCCCCAGATGTCCAAAATAGAGCCTTCTACTCCACCTAAAGCAAGCCGAGCATTCTCCATCTTATCCACCAGAAAGGTGATAGGGAGTACTGTATCGATATCTGACCATGTGTCGAAATGATAGTCTCCTACCAGGTTTTTCGCCCAAGTTTTCAAGGCTAAATCAGCTGTTCCAGATACCTTGATTCCGTGCCTTACACTCATATACTCCAGTTTGTGAGATATATGCTGCGCATAAATCTTGATCGTGCTAGAGCTGTCTTTGACGATGCGCACGATTTCAAATGTCTGGTTCTTGGTTCGCGTACCGGCATCTGCTTTAAATTTCATTTCTTTTTCAAATACAGATGCTAAAGGCCCGCTAGCGGGATATTCCAGATAAGCAGAGTAATTTCCATTACGTTCTCTGGTGGCATTACCTTTTAGAGCGTCAATTTCTCCAAGGCCGTAGGTATCAAACCTGGTTTCATTTTTGCTGTATAAAATAGGTCTCAAATTTTCACCCCCCAATTCGGGATAATCGAGACTTGGAAATTCCCATCCCAAGAAATTTTATTCGACCCCGCGTCAAGAAAAGGCTTTTGGTATTCTGGCGCACGCACCATCTTATCCCAAGCTGGCAAGTTGCCAGAATAAACCTGATTTGCAGCCATATCTAATGTGATAGTACCTTGGATATCCTTTAGCTTTGTCTTGCGACCATTGATGACCAATGTCGTTGTGCCGTTCCCGCGAATTTCAATAACAGGCTTTGCAGGGACATTGCCCTTCCCTCTCAACGTCTGTCCATTAGTCAGATTCACCTTTGCTAGCCCATCTTTATAGTATTTGATGGGGTGACAAAGAAAGGTAATGTTTGTTTTTCCAAATTGTCTGAGCGTTTCCTCGACACTAAAAGTTTCAAGGTAAGATGCTCTATAAACGAATTCTGGATCATAAGAAATGGTCAAATCGTGATAGCCTAAAGCACCTAGCCATTCGCTGATAGCTGAGATATTCGTTGCGATAAGACCAGTTTCGTTTACAAGATTGACCGGAAAACTTTTTTCTACAGCATTCAGTCTATTCTTGCTCACCAGTAAATCACCATCTCGACCTGGAACAGCAATTCTTTCTACATCAGGAGAAGCTGCAGAATGCACTTTTCCCGCAGCAATTCCTAAACCAAATTCTTTATTCGATTTTCCGTTAAATACAAAATGGGTCATTCTACCTCCTTCCTGTCTAGTGTAGTAAGCCAACTCTCTAATCAACCGCTGCATAAATTCCGGCGTTAATTCACGGGTACCACCTTGTCCGCTCACGTTTAGAGTATAGTTTTGGTTCGGACGAGTAGCCTTTCGGTTTCCAAGTTTCGTCTCTTTCAGTAGTTCTTCCATGAGCGAAGCCAAATCTTGCTCCTCGGTTTCCCTCTTCCACTCATTGATATTTTTGATCCGTTGAGTGATTTTAGCGACCTTAGTATTCTCCCAGCCTATCCCGTCAGCATAAAGCGGCATTCCTAGAGAATTCATCAAGTTTCGCGTAAGTCCAGCTTTTAAGACTTTTGATCCGCGAGGAAGTGGCAAAATTACATTCCGTCCTTCCGGGATAAAGGAAGTACCATCAGGCAAAGTGACCATTTCTTTATAGAGCGTGCCTCTCTGGTCATTGACCATAGCTGGGCCACCCTCGTGGAAATTCGTTCCCTTCTCATGCCCGATAAAACTTCTTACAGTCTGAATGACCGTTGTAATCGTCCGCGGAATGCTGTTGAGGACTCCAATAACTCCCCAAGCAACCCCAGACGTATTGTCAACGGCGGTAAGGTGCTTGGTTGGCGTAGGAGTGCCGTTGAAGCTGTTCAATCCACCGATACCTTGGCTAGATGCGCCAAGAACAGAGCTAGGGTCTCCTGTAAACATCTTAGTCGGAGCTGCTGTTCCGTTAAAGCTGTTAACCGCTCCAATCGCTTGATTTGACGCATTCTGGGTTGGTGTTGCGTCCGACGGCAGCGGCTTAGTCGGAGCAATCGTGCCGTTAAAGTTATTAACTGCACCGATAGCTTTCCCAACCTCTACTACAGCCGAAGTAGAGTCACCATTTAGGTTTTTCGTAGGCACGATCAAGTTGCTAAAATTCAAAGCAGCCCCAACTGCCTTGCCAGCTTCTGCCACGGCAGATGTCGAGTCGCCTTTCAGCTCCTTCGTTGGCACAGCAGCCTGATTCCACATATCCAGCTTTGCGATACTTAGCCCTGTATTTAAAAGGGCATTATCTCCATTGACCAAAAGGTCTTTAGGAAATGGATCAGCCATATCCCAGTTTTTCAGGGTTTCTGTAGAGCGAGAGACCACCTTTCGAAACTCCTCATCTGTGGCCAGGAATTCTTTCTGCTTCGGAGTCAGCTTATTGTAGCCTTCCAAGGTCTGCTTAGCCAAATCCGCCTTGTTCATCATGTCCTCGCTATCCATCAGGAGTTGCTTGATTTCCGCAGGCATACTATTCCAGATGGCTAGGTGTTGCTGGCTATCAAAGATGGCCTGCAAGCCAGCCTGATTTTGGATGATGAGCTTCTTCTCTTCTAGAGGCATTTCTGCCCACTTGCCAGATTCGACCAGAGCTTCAGCAATCGTCGCCCGAGCATTGGTATTTAGCTCCGCTTCCTTAGCGATAAACTTCAATTGCTCCCAGCCCTCAGCAGATTTGACTGCTTCGCCGATCACCTCTTTGACGTTAGACTTAACCTCAAATTGGTTGTTTTTGTTGATATTACCAACCAAAAGAGACCAGGCGTCATTTGCCTCCTTGGTCGTGGCTGACATCTCACTGCTATACTTAGCAAGGATGCTGTGTGAGTTTCCCGCTTCCTTAGCGGCTTTAGAGGCTTTCTCTCCGATTTCTTCATAGGACAAGCCGTAGTCTTCGAGTAGTTTCTTTGCTTCCTCCCAGTAGTTCCAGCTATTCCCTGTTCGGAGTTTGACCTTATCATCCAGAGTCTTCATGACTTCCAGATATTTCGTTGCCAAACCTTCCATAGTTTGATTATGCTCACTTTCCAGTTGCTTCATCTTGGCATTGTATTCCTGCCTTGTGAGCAATTTAGAGCTGAGCATCTCTTTCAACTCTGCTTTAGACTCTTTATACAGGCTATTTTCTTCTTTCATAGC
>ERZ772956.2558-NODE-2558-length-11435-cov-16.460105_pt1 | contig 11435 bp, 9 predicted proteins | sample MGYA00580683_ERZ772956 | MGnify/ENA primary metagenome ERZ772956 (study PRJEB29015, sample SAMEA2738077) | human oral metagenome | biome: human oral; feature: human-associated habitat; material: saliva | place: China | collected 2212 ...
TTACTTACTAACATATATTCACCTCATCTTAATAATTATTTATTTTTTACTGTTACTTCAATAAACTTTAATGTTTTATTTTCTTTATTTACTGCAACCACTCCTGTCCTTAAAGTTCCATTTCTTATTTAAATTAGAAAGATAAGTAGCCTAAAATAGACTACCTATTATTCATCATTTTTCTAAATTAACCCTAACAATGGTTTAAAAGTTTCATTCATTTCTACAAACTCCTCATAAGAGATATCAGCTTTATCATTAAAAATAATATATATTCCTCTTTCTAATAATAATACTTTTTTTGCTTTTCCTTCTAATCTTTTCAATAATTCTTCTTTTGGAACCTTTATTAATTTACCATAGCATTCTTCATTAAAATACATTACAGGAGATAATGTAAATAAAGCATCAAATAACATTCCTATTTGTACTCCTGTTTCTTTTAATTTTAAAAAATTAGGATTTTCACTATCGTAATATGTTATTGTTTCTGGTGTTCTTCCTTCTTCATAAGCAATAGAATAGATAGGTGAAACATGTACATCAACAACATAAGGATCATATATTTCTATTACTTTAGGAAGATCTATGTAAATTATTTTTTGATAATCTATTAATTTATATGTTATTTTAAATTCATATTTTAAAGTATCCCACCATACTAATGGACTTATGATTCTCCAATCATAAGAACCTTTTATTTTAACACCTTTTGTTTTGATATTTTTAGTAGAATAATGACAAATTAATTCTGTTCCAAAATCTGGTGTTTTTGGAATTTCACTATCTTTTAAACCTAATGGGGCTTCTATTTTTGATAAACCCTCCATAACTTTTTTATGAATTTCTTCCATAGATTCATTATTATCTACTTTTCTATATATTCTAATTATTCTATCTAATTCTTTATTATTCAAATTATTCACCTTTTCTTTTTATTTTCTAACTCTAACCTCAACAATTCCAATAAAACCAGTATTATTATTTAACCAATTATTAATTTTTTGAGCAGCTTCTTTTTTAGAAAATTCATATATGACTCTTATCCTATTTAAATTGGGATAATGATACTGAACCATCTTTTGTACTTTTTGTTGTTGTAGAAGTATTTTGTTTACTTTCAATAGTAAGATTTTGTATATTACCTTAAAATGAAAAAGTTATATATAGCCAAAATAATAATAAAATATACACTATTTGATGTATGAAATAATATGAAAAATAGTAATTTCCTTTATAAAAGCCTACTTTCTTTATTAATTCTAAGCCTACAATTATTATTGAATAAATGTAAAATAAAAAGTAAAAAATACTTGGTATTTTATATTCTATATTTGACACTAGAATAAGACTTAATATTGGAAGCAAATATAGTAAAATTCTTGAGCTAAAAAAATTTCCTAAAATTTTTTTTGTTCTATTTTCTTCAGAAAAAGAAAAAGAGATAATTATATTCTTAAATATAAGATGAAAAACAAATAATAGGCCTATATAATTTTCTAACACATAGTTTTTATACCAACTTGAGAATATACAAAAAATTAAAACTAGAAAATCAAAGAATAAGACTGTAGAAGCTATTACTACTTTATCTCCATTTGATAAATCTTTATTAGATAAAAAATTTTCTTTTTTTAAATAATGTTTAATGAAATAATTTATATTGATAAAAAACGTTAAAATCAAAAGTACAATCATTATTCCCTTAAATATAAAAATTTTTTTAATCTCACTTATTTCAAATTCTTTATCATAATAATTATAATTGGATAGTTTGTCAAGATATATCTGATAACGGATAGTTAATGCTTTTTCTTCACCATTTTTATTCATATATTTATTCAAGTCTATAAAATCTATTTTTTCAATATCAAGTTGATTTTTTACTTCTTCTAATGAAAGTCCATAAATTTCTTTATTTGGAAAAATAATAAAGTATTCCTCTTTTTCTTTATATATTTTTTCAATTCTATCTCTATCTCCATATAAATTTAAAATACTTCTAAATGAAAAACTATCCTTTATTAAATTCTCCAATGGCTGAATATGTCCAACCCAATTATCATTAATTTTTTGAATTTCTTTTACAGCTAGAATTCCTTTATCTTTTGTTTGAATTAAAAATATACTATTATAATCATTAATACTTCCTGCATCTCTTACAACAAGTGTATCTTCTCTTAATCTTAAAGTAGTCATTTCATAAATTGAAGAATTACTTAAAAGAAAATATATAAAAAATAGCAAAACTCCTTCTAAAAAAATTATCTTTTTCATTTTTATCATCTCATTTCTTATCATACAATGGTACCATTTTTATTAGTTCAATCATGTCATAAGGTTGACCCCATTCTATTTCTAATAGCCCCTTATTAAGTCCTGTTCCTCCTCTAATATTCTTCTATTTCTTTTACTCTTTTTAAAACTTTTTCAGTTTTTAAAAAATGGTATTGACAAAAATTTTTCATCAACACCATTTATTTTTTTAATAATCACTTTTTTTGTATCTGGGTGCAACAAATCCTAAAAGACCAATTTGTGGAATATTCCATTCATTAGCTAAGTAGATAGTACAGCTAACTTCATCTCCTACAGAACTTCTTGCAAAAAACTCATATCTTCCTATTTCTTCGTTATTTGAAATTCTTTCAATATTTTCTACATAAGCTTTTGTAAAAAATGAAGAAAATTCATTCCAAATAATATTGACATCGTCTACTGATAATTCTATTTTTAATCCATATTTTAGCCCAACTTTACATCTTTTTTTCTTACCTGTCTCATCAGCTTTACAAGTTTTTACACTTCCCTTACTAAAAAGCCAATCTTTATTATTTAAGCTGTTAACTTTATCAGATAGAATTTCTTTAAATTCAGTCATTTTCTCTAAAAAATATTTGCTTGCATCTTCAAAAATATCTAAATTATCCATACCAATAATTTCCTTTCCAAGTTGATAAAAATAACTTATATTTTCATAACATACTCAATAATATTATAAGTATGGTCTGCTATTCTCTTATAGTAATTGATGATATCTAGGTAACCTGTATTCAATCTTGCAGGTATATTCTCAGATCTAGAGAAATGCTCTCTCTTTACTTCTTTATAGTAAGATTTTAACTCTTGATATTTTTTTAAACCTGCTGAATATAGTTCTTTTTCTCCTGTTTTTACTGCTCTACTTATATCATTAAATAGTTCAACAGAAAGAGAATGAAGCTTGAATATCATCTTGGCTCTAGTTTCATCAAGGTCAATAGAGTTTTCATAAAGCATGTATAGTCTATTTGCTATTCTATTTTGATAATCACCAATAGTTTCATACTCATCACAAGCTAATAAGTTCATTCTAGTATCTTCAATTAAAGATTTACTCAAAGATTTACTTAATAATGAGAAATTTGAATCATAAATTTCTTTTTCATATAAATCTAGCTTATCCTCTGCTGCAACTATCTCTTCATTATATTTAGCAATTTTTTCTTTTTCTTTTAGTGATTCTTCCAATTTTAAGAATACATCATCTATCATAGTTACCATAGAACTTACTTCTATTTTTGTTTGCTCTATTATTACATTAGGTAAAGTCATTTTTAAAGAGGCAAGCTTAGTTACTCTTTGTTCATCTTCACCAGTATCTTTAACAATGTATAATAGTAATTTATCTAAAAGTCCAACAAAAGGTATCAAGATAATTACGTTACTTATATTAAAAATTGTATGAGCTGCCGCTATTGCTGCTCCCATATGATGTACAGGATCAACAAAATTATTTAAGAATTTTAAATAGAATCTAAATATAGAAGTTACCCAAAGAACTCCTATTAAATTGATAAGTGTATGGGCAAAGGCTGCTCTCTTTGCATTAGGTTTAGCTCCTAAGGAAGCTAGAAAAGCTGTTACTGTTGTCCCTACATTTTCTCCTAAAACTAAGGCAACTGCTGCTTGATAGTCAATTAGCCCTTGTGTTGCAAGTGCTATTGTTATTCCTATAGTAGCTGCTGAAGATTGAATTAAGGCTGTTATAATTGCTCCTACTGCTGTTACTTTTAGTAGACCAAAGTATGAGTCAACCTTAAACATCTTAAACATTTCAATGAATTCTGGCATATCTTTTAAAGGGCTAAGAGCTTGGCTCATAAGTTGTAATCCAAAAAATATTAATCCAACTCCAATGATTGCACTTAGATTTGTTCTAGCCTTCTCTTTTTTCATAAACATATATAGGATAGCTGCTGCTCCAACTATTGGAAGTCCATACTTACCTATATCTAAAACTAGTAACCAACCTGTGATAGTTGTTCCTATATTCGCCCCTAAAATAACTCCTAATGCTTGTTTTAAAGTTAAAAGCGAAGCATTTACAAAACCAACTGTCATAACTGTACTAACAGATGATGACTGCACTAAAGCTGTTATAACAATTCCAACTAGAATACCTAATATTCTATTGTTAGTTAAAGAAGCTAAAATCTTTTTTAACTTTGGACCTGCTATTTTCTGCATACTTGTTGACATGTGTTCCATACCATACAAAAATAGACCTAAACCACCGATAAGTTGTAATATAATTTTTATATACATGATCCTCCAGTAATTCTTTCTAAAAAATAATTATCTTACACATTCTTTTCTATGCTATATTTTTTTAACAGATAAAGGGGTTTGTATGACATTTTTGCTTCTCTTAATCCTTCATCACCAAAATCATCTTCTCTATTTACTAATTCATAGCCTTGCCATTCTTCTTGTAAATATATCATATTTATTGCTTGATAACTTCCTATATAGTCAATTAAAGCTTTTTCAGTATGAACTAATACCATTTTATCATTCAATGCTTCTCCTAGACTATAGGCAATAATTTGATTATTAACTTTTAAAAAACCTCCCTTGATATCTAAACTATCATAATTTTTTAAAAGTTGCATTATTCCTTCATTTTCATTTTTTAGAATTTCTCCACCAAACTCTGAATGAAGTTTATACCATTTTTCTTGAAAAGCAATTACTTCTCCTATATTATCCTTACTTATACTTTCATAAGTATATTCATAATTTTTTCTAAAATTAGCTACTCTATTTTTTTTCTTAGCATAATGTCTACCTTTTAAAGTTGATAGACTTTCATAAGAATAAATATAGTCCTCATAATCTCTTTTCTCTTGTAAATTAAAATCATCTTTTAATTTTTCATACCAATATTCTGTAAAATAGTGAATAGGTACATTTTCCTCTATGATATTTTTTATTTTTTCTTTCATAGCAGCTATATTTTCAGGAGTATCATTTTTAGGGATAGGCATATAGTAATATGCCTCACCCATATATTCACTTCTGATAGTCAAAACATCATTTTCTATTTCATATTCTGTGTTTTCACCAAAGCTCCATAAGAAAAGATTAGAAAAACTTAAATCACAGATTTCAAACCTATTTTTTGTGTATTCGTCAATAGTGTCTTTGGACTCTATTGTTAATTTTTTCCACATAATTTCTCCTATCTATTTTGCCAACTTGTAAATAGCTTCTACATATATTTGAAGAAGTTTATCTATTTTTGAGATCTCTAAATATTCATCTCTTTGGTGCATTCTATCTTCTTGTTCTGGAAGTAAAGCTCCAAAGGCAACAGTGTTATTTGCATATTTAGCGTAAGTTCCTCCACCAATTGCTACTGGTTCTGCATCTTTATCTCCTGTTAAGTCTTTATAGATATCCATTAAAGTTGAAACTAAGAAACTATCTTTTGGTACATATAAAGGTTGAGTATTTGAATGTAATACAAATTCATATCCGAAATCTTCAGTATTTTTCTTAATAGTTTCTATTATTTGTTCATTTTTAATTTTAACAGGAATTCTCATATCTAACCAAATTTCAAGTTCATTATTTTCTAAATTAATTTTTCCTAAATTTAGAGTTAATTCTCCTGTTTCTCCATCAGTACATTTAACTCCAAAAGATTCTCCATCAGTTTCCATTTTTACAAATTTATCAAAGAATGTAACTATACTTTTTAATTCTTCATTCTTAACTTCAAAATCTTTTAAAACTTCAAAAAGAGCTGATACTGCATTGTATCCTTTGCTTGGATATGCTCCATGAGCTGGGATTCCTGCTGAAACTACTTTATATGTATTTCCTTCTCTTTCAAATTCAACTTTATTTTTGTTTCTAACTTCTCCAAGCATATCTACAGGAATTTCTCCATTAGCTTTGTTTGGAACAGAGTTAAAAGCATTTCCACCTTTTATTACTACATCTTGTAAAGTGTTGAATTTTTTCTTTATTTTAACTCTTACACTTCCTTTTTCTGCATAAGTTACAGGGAAACTTGAATCTGGTGTGAATCCTATAGTAGGTTGAGGCATTTTTAATTCCCCAAAGTAATATTTTAAACAAGCACTTCCACTTTCTTCGTCTGCTCCTAATATCATTCTAACTTTTCTATTTAGTTTTATTCCTGCATCTGCTATTGCTTTCATAGCAAATAAAGAGATTATAGCAGGTCCTTTGTCATCTAATGTCCCTCTACCAAAGATTTTTCCATCTGCTATTGTTCCTGAGTATGGAGGATATGTCCAGTTATCTCCTTCTGGTACTACGTCAACGTGAGCAAGTATTCCTAAAGTTTCATCTCCTTCTCCCATATCAATATGCATAGCATAGTTATCAAATTTTTCAGCTTTAAAACCAAGTTTTTTAGCTAAATCCATAAAGTGATCTAGTGCTTTTGCAGGTCCTTCTCCAAAAGGCATTCCAGGTAATGGAGCTTCCTTAACACTTTTTACTCTTATTGCATTTTGAATTTCTTTTACTACTTCATCTTTGTACCCTAATACTTTTTCTTTTAAATCCATTCTAAACCCTCCTATTTTCTATTTTATTTATTTTTCACTCGCTGCTTCTTGTATTCCTCTATATTTTCCGTATAGATATCTCACATATTCATATTCAAATGGTGAGTTTGTTTGGTAATAATGGAAATCTATATTTTTTCTCATATCAATTCCTCTTAAAACAGTTATAGGAGCACTTGATGTGCTAAATAGTTCCATCTTATTATATATATCTGTTTGTCCCGCTATAGCTGAGTCAACTCCTGTCCCAAAAGCATCTCTTAAATATGTTGGTCCCAATAAAGGTAAAACTAAATATGGCCCTCTTCCTACTCCATAGTGAGCTAGAGTCAATCCAAAATCTTCATAAGGTTTTGGCATTCCCATTTTAGAAGCTACATCAAAAAGTCCTCCAAGCCCTAATACAGTATTCATAGTAAATCTTCCTAAGGCTCTCATTGATTTTCTTCCCTTTAATTGAAAAGCTGAGTTTGCCATAGTATTTAAAACTTTTGCATTTTTGAAAAAATTAGTTACTCTATTTTCAACAAAATCTGGAGTTATAAATTTATAAGTATTTATTATAGGTGTTATTACTAATCTTTCTATTTGATAGTTAAAATAGTACATTCTTTTATTAAATGGTTCCCACGGATCATATTCTTCAGCAATAAAATTCTTTTCTGTAGTAGTAACAACTACATCACTAGTTTCTGTGTTAGTTGTTTTAACCTCATCAGTATTAGCACAAGAAACTAAACTAAGGCTTAAAATACTTAATAGTAATAATTTTTTAATTTTCATATTTTAAAACCCCCTTATTTACAAAATTTACCATAACATCTACATTTTCTTTGTAGAACATGTTTCCACAATGTCCACCTCTTGGATAGATAACTAATCTATCTTTGAATACATCTTTTAAAAAGGCTATATCTTTTTCATTTAAAATTAACTCATCTGCATTTGTTACAGCAGCTATTTTAGGAGATGTTCTAAGATAATCCTCAATAAGTCTTAGACTTGAAGCTTTCTTTAAATCATCTATACTTGATGCTTTATTTTGTTTTTGATAATATGGTAAACCAACTTTATCAACATAGTCTTCAAAACTTGCAAAATTTACTGCCTTTAGATAAGGTTTCATATTAGTAAATTTAGTTAATTTTGCTGTAGGCTTTGTATAAACTCCACTTTTTGTTAAGAGATCTGAAAGGAAGTTTAAATCATTTGATGTCAATCTAAAAGCTAATCCTATATATGCTTTCTTTTCTTCGTCAGATAAGAAATCTCCCTTAACTATATTGTAAATAGTATCTGCTCCTATGTTAGCATATTCATTTGTCAATCCATTTTTAAGTCTTGCTAAAGTTGTATTTAATAGTTTTTCTATATTTTCTGTTTTACCACCTGTGTAATCATCTAAATATTTATCTAATTTTACAGCTGAGTCATATAATTCTACAGGAGGGTTTACCATAAATACTCTTTTGAAGTTAAAAGCTTTTTCAGTTTCATCTATATATGATAAAACTGCAGCATTAGTTCCACCTAAACTATAACCCATAATATAAAAATCTGTAACTTCTACTTGATCTTTGATTTTGTCATAAGCAAGCTTCATAGCCTTATAAATATCTTTATTATCTTCCATCAGTAACCCTGGTACAGTATTAGAAGATGCTGAAATCATAAATTGTTGACTCATTTGTGAGCTAATAGCAATAGTATGATATCCTGCTGTATGGAATATTCTTTGCATGAACTTTACTCTAGCTGCATTATAGTCAGAACCTGTTCCTGCAAGAATAAAAATTAAAGGTGCTTTCTTATTTTTTTGTTTACTTAAAGAAAATTTAAATTTATTTGCATACCAAAATGCATCAGGTATATCTTTTGGATCCTTAATTTGTATTTCATATACTTTTAATGGTATATTCTCCATAATCCCTTCTGTCATCATTGTTGAACTTCCTATAATTGTTGCCGAATAGGGATCTTCTATCGGAAAATTATATGAAAATGCAGTCAATGATAATAGTAAAAATAACACTACTTTACTTAATAATTTTTTCAAAACTACCTCCTTTAAAATAACGAAATTTGATTTGTTTCACTCAAACTTGAAATTGCTCCAATACTTTTTAACTTATCTGCCACTGTCTGTGACATCTTTGTTCTTCTTTTTAAATCTTCAACTGAAATAAATTTAGCTTCTTCTCTTTCTTTAAGAATATTTTCAATTACTGCACCACCAAGTCCACTTATTCCAATTAAAGGTATTCTAATTTTACCATCTTCTATTTTAAATTTTCTACCTTCAGATAAATAAATATCTACAGGTAAAAGTTCTATACCTCTTGCTTCTAATTCTACTACAATTTCACATATAGCTTGTTCATTCTTTTTCTTAGGATCTAATTTAGGTTCTTTAGATAGCTCTTCTAATTTTTGTTTTGCAAGAACTCCCTTACTCATAACTTCCATATCAAAATCATCTGCTTTTCTTGATAAAAAAGCTGCATAGAATGCAAGTGGCTGATGAACTTTAAAGTATGCTATTCTCATTGCCATCATAACATAGGCAACAGCATGTCCTTTTGGGAACATGTATTCTATTCTTCTACAAGATTCTATATACCAATCAGGAACATTCTTTTCTTTCATCATATTAGAATACTTTTCCCAATTTTCAGGTTCTTTTTTAGGTTTACCCTTTCTTACAAACTCCATTATCTTAAAGGCATCACTATTATCCAAACCTTGATCTATTAAATAGTTCATAATGTCATCTCTCACTGTTATTATTTGTGAAAGAGTTGCTTGTCCATTTCTTACAAACTCTTGGGCATTATTAAGCCAAACATTTGTACCATGTGAAAGTCCTGATATTCTTACAAGCTCTGCAAAAGTTGTAGGTCTTGTATCTATTAGCATCTGTCTAACAAAGCCTGTACCAAACTCAGGTATCCCATAAGTTCCTATTTCTGTTCCTATTTCTTCAGGACTTACTCCTAGTGATTCAGTTGATGAGAATATTTTTAAAGTATCCTTATCAGCAAGTGGAATATCCTTAATTTCCATATTAGTATATTCTTGTAAAAGCTTTATAGTTGTAGGGTCGTCATGCCCTAGTATATCAAGTTTTACTAACTGTTCATCCATTACGTGATAATCAAAGTGTGTAGTAGTTGAATCAGATTCTAAGTCATTAGCTGGCTTTTGATATGGTGTAAAATCAAATATTGATTTATTTGAAGGTATTACAACCATACCTCCTGGGTGTTGTCCTGTAGTTTTTCTAGCACCTTCTAGCATCTTGGCAACCCTAATAATTTCAGCTTGTTTCTTTTTAAATTCTGATTCCATTAATTTTATTCTAAAATTGTTTTGTTCATCTGAATTTTTATCAAAACTTCCAAATGTTTTTATACTTTCATTTTGAAGTAATTCTTTTGTAACTTCTTCAAAGTATTTTTTAACATAACCTATAGCATTATTTTCTGCAAGTGTTGATATAGTTCCTGCTCTAAATACTTTGTCTGCACCAAATAACTCTTCTGTGTACTTGTGTATTTCAGATTGAAATTCACCAGAAAAGTTTAAGTCAATATCAGGGACTTTATCCCCTTTAAATCCCATAAATACTTCAAATGGTATTGCGTGTCCATCCCTTATATATCTTGTACCACACTTTGGACAATCTTTTATTGGTAAATCTACACCAGCTTGTGCCAAATCAAAAATTTCTATATTTTTACATTTAGCATTTGGACATCTATAATGAGGTGATAAGCCGTTTACTTCAGTTATACCCATTAAATATGCTACTATTGATGAACCTACAGATCCTCTTGATCCTACTAAATATCCATTTTCAACCGATTTTTTAACTAGTTTTTGTGCTATAAGGTAAAGAACTGCAAATCCATTTCCAATTATTGAATTTAGCTCTTTTTCAATTCTACTTTTTATTAATTCAGGTAAATCTTCACCATATAATTCATGTGCCTTCTTATATGTCATACTTTCTACTTCTTCATTTGCACCTTCAATTATTGGCGGATAAAAACCTTCAGGTATAGGTCTTACCCTATCTATCATATCTGCTATATCATTTGTATTCTTGATTACTATATCTTCTCTAATTTTTTGTGGAAAATATGAAAACTCATCAAGCATCATTTCAGTTGTTCTAAAGTAGTTATTTGTTGGATATTTAAATGACTTAAATTCCTTATTTGCAAGTTGTAATACACTTTTTGCTTTTCTTTCATATTCGTACATATACATTACATTTCCAACTGCAACTACTTTTTTACCTAATTTTTCACCTAATTCATAAAAATATTTATTCATTTCAATAACATAATTTTCATCTGTTATTTCTTTCATTTTTATATCAGCTTCATAACAAGATACCGGCATAAGTTGAATATAGTCATAAAATTTTGCACTTTCTTCTATTTCATCCTTATCAATACCTCTTATATACATAGATACAAGCTCACCACTATCATTAAATCCAATAGTAGGTGATGATGAAATTAAAATATTTTTTCTATTTTTTTCCAGTAATGATTTTGGTAT
>ERZ772956.2559-NODE-2559-length-11435-cov-11.717223_pt1 | contig 11435 bp, 8 predicted proteins | sample MGYA00580683_ERZ772956 | MGnify/ENA primary metagenome ERZ772956 (study PRJEB29015, sample SAMEA2738077) | human oral metagenome | biome: human oral; feature: human-associated habitat; material: saliva | place: China | collected 2212 ...
AAAAGCACTTGAAGAAATGAGTGCTGAGTTTGATGAAAGAATTAAAACTTTAGAAGCTAGCATATATACTTTAGCTGGTTCTGAATTCAATATAGCTTCACCTAAGCAGCTTGGGGTAGTATTATTTGAGGATCTAGGACTGCCACCTGTTAAGAAAACAAAAACTGGCTATTCTACAGCCGTAGAAGTACTAGAACAACTACAACATAGTCATGAAATTATTCCATTAATTATGGAGTACAGAACTATTACAAAATTAAATTCAACTTATGCAAAAGGGTTGGTAAAAGATATTACTCGTGAAGGGAAAATTCATACACGTTATGAGCAAACCTTAGCTCAAACAGGACGCTTATCGTCAGTAAATCCAAATCTTCAAAATATTCCAACGAGAATTGAAGAAGGGAAAAAAATCAGAAAAGCATTCGTTCCAGCTTCTAATGAGAGAGTAATCTTATCTATTGACTATTCTCAAATAGAGCTTCGAGTATTAGCTCATATTGCACAAGACGCAGGAATGATAGATGCGTTTAAACATGATGTAGATATTCATACTAAAACAGCTAGTGATGTTAATGGAGTTAGCCTTGATGAGGTAACTTCTTCAATGCGTCGAGAAGCTAAGGCTGTTAACTTTGGTATTGTTTATGGAATTTCTGATTTTGGTTTATCTAATAATCTAGGTATTACTAGAAAACGTGCAAAAGAATTTATTGATAAATATTTAGAAACATTTAAAGGTGTTGATAAGTATATGACTGATATCGTAGATTTCGCAAAAGAACACGGTTATGTAGAAACTTTATTCAATAGAAGAAGAGCTTTACCTGATATTAATGCAAAGAATAAGATTGTGGCTAATCTAAATGCACGTATTGCGATGAATTCACCAATTCAAGGGACTGCCGCGGATATTATAAAAATAGCTATGGTTAATGTATTTGAATATTTAGAAAAAATAAAAGTAGATGCAAAATTATTATTACAAGTACACGATGAATTAATTTTTGATGTAAACAAAGAAATAGAAGAAGAGTTTACAAAAGAAATGATTAAAATCATGGAAGAAGCGGCTAATTTAGATGTTCAACTGAAAGCTGAGGCTAGTAGCGGAGCGTCATGGTATGATGCGAAGTAAATAAATATTATAGTTTTTGATAAAAGTTAGTATTTAACAAGTACATATGTTGTTATACTAACTTTTTCTATTAAGTTTTTGTTATTGAGAGTAAACATATTAGGAAATAAGAAAAATATGAAGTGAAAACAAAAACGTTTACAAAGATATATTGTATTTGTTATAATTAATAAAAAATATTACATGACAAATGTAAAATAACATTCTGAGGAGATGTGATTATGAATAACAATCCATTAGTTAACGCAAGAGAGCAAATTAAAGGTGCTTGTGAAGTTTTAGGTTATAAAGAAGAAGTGTATGAATCTTTAAAAGATCCACAAAGATTTATTGAGATTTCTATTCCTGTTAGAATGGATAATGGTGAGGTAAAATACTTCAAAGGATTCCGTTCTCAGCATAATGATGCAATTGGTCCTACAAAAGGTGGATTAAGATTTCATCCACTTGTAACAGCTGATGAAGTTAAGGCGTTATCAATTTGGATGACATTTAAATGTGCTGTTGCTAATCTACCATATGGTGGAGGTAAAGGTGGTATTATCGTAGATCCAAAAGATTTATCAAAAGGTGAATTAGAAAGATTATCACGTGGATATATTCGCGGATTGTATAAATATTTAGGTGAAAAACAAGATGTTCCTGCACCAGACGTTAACACTAATGGACAAATCATGTCTTGGATGATTGATGAATATAATGTTCTTACAGGGGAACAAGGTATCGGAACTCTAACTGGGAAACCATTAGAATTAGGTGGTTCACTTGGTAGAACACAAGCGACTGGATATGGAGTTGCGCTTGCTGCAAAATTAGCGCTAGAGAAATTAGGTAAATCTACAGAAGGTGCAAAATTTGCTGTTCAAGGTTTCGGTAATGTAGGTAGTTATACAGTAGATACAGCTGTGAAATTTGGTGCTACTGTAGTTGCTGTAACTGAGCGTGATGATGATGGTGTTCAATATGCTGTTTATCGTGAAGAAGGATTATCATATTCAGAGTTGCAAGAATGTAAAGATAAAAGAGTTCGATTCCATACATTACCAAATACAAAACGTTTAACTTTAGATGAATTCTGGGCTTTAGATGTAGATGTAGTATGCCCTTGTGCATTAGAGAATGCCATCGATGAAAAAGAAGCTGGTTTAATAAAAGCTGCTGTTGTTTCTGAAGGGGCTAATGGGCCAGCAACTTTAGCTGGAGATAAAGTATTACGTGAAAAAGACGTGGTAGTAATTCCTGACATTCTTGCGAACAGTGGTGGTGTTACTGTATCTTACTTTGAATGGGTACAAAACTTACAAGGTTACTACTGGACAGAAGAAGAAGTTGTAGAAAAACAAACGAGAGTTATGACAAAAGCATTCAATGATATTTGGGAAGTGAAAGAAAGATTTGCTATTCCTATGAGAAAAGCAGCTTATGTAAATTCTATTGAAAAAATTGTTAAAAATATGAAGCTAAAAGGTAAATTAAGCTAATTATAATTTAAAAGGTGAATCGCTAGGAGGAAAGATTTCCAGTGATTCACCTTTGCTATTTATTTGAAAGAACTTCAAGTATATAATCATCAAATTGATGTTGGAATATTTTTTTATAGTCTAAAAATAAATAATGTTGAATTTCTACATTATTTATAGTATCTAAAAGTTTTAGTTGAGTTTCAATTGGAGTTTTAGGATCTAAGTATGATAGTCCATAATGTACTTTTTGAGTTATAGAATTACTCGAATTTAGTACATCTATTGAATCTAGTGTCGTGTAAAGATAATCTATTTTGTCAGAAAAATCACTTTCAAATTTATAAATATTTTTGAAAAAAGGATGCTTTCTATTTTTGATATATGTGTTTTTAATATCACAAAGTGAACAGTCTGAGATGAATAGCTCTTTAATAGAATCGTAATAACTAGCACAAACAATACTAATAGCAGCACCTTGACCTAGTCCAGTCACTAGAATTTCTTTATTCGGGAAGAGCTTTTCAATAATACTTATAGTATCTAGTGCATCTTGATAAACTAGATTAAAATATGGTGTTGATAAAGTACTATCTAAAAATGGGAAATGGGAACAAGGTGTCTTATTTTCGCTATTACCAGCTTGTCCTCGAATATGTAGTGAGACTAAAGTATAGTCTAGCATACTGTATTTCGTTAAATTCAAATAATCTTTATTTTTCACCTTGTATTCAGGGAAGTCGACGATAACTCTTTTAATGTTTGACTTAGGTATAGCTAAATCTATTTCTATTTGCGAATTATCTTTTCCCTCAAAAATTATTTTTTTATATTGAACAAATGGGTGGGGTATATCAATTATATTTTCTTTATACACTAGTTTTCTATTTTTTTCTAAATTCATGTTGGACTCCTATTCAACTTCTAATAAAAAGCTAACTATCTCATCATTAAAGTTTGGGATGTTTTCGTGATAGTACTTTTTGTAGATGCAAGATTTTTTTCTACTATTAATTTCATTATATATTTTTTCTTGAGTCTCTTTTGGACAGTCTTTATCTAGGTTAGTGATACCGAACAAAACAGAACATTTTAAATTTTTTGCGAAATTTATGGTGTCAAGAAAGAAAAGGTTATTCAAAAACTTTTCAGTACTTTCACCTGTTGTATTAAACCAACGTCCATGGTGCGTTAATTCACCGTAAGCATTTTTTCTATTGTCTTTTTCATAGATATCTTTGAAATTTGCTAGGAAGGGATAGAGACTAATACACTTAGTTACATTTTTATTTAATGCTGAAAATATTATGGAAAATGCTCCTCCCTGAGATGCTCCAAAACTGACAAGTTCTTTTTCATTAATGTCTTCAAAGGATGATACGATTTTAGCTAAAATAAGACTGTCTAGAATATTTTTATAAAAAATCATATCTTCTATATTTCCGTCCAGTCCTACTGTTAGATGTCCGAAAACTGAAGGATCAGATTTTCCAAAATCTTTACTCTTACCACCTTGGTTTCTAAAATCTATGGCGACAACATCGTATCCAAGAGTAGCAAATGTTGATTTTTCTAGCCAGTTTCTATTTGATGCAGGATATCCGTGGAAATAAAATAATAGAGGAATATTTTTTTGAGGATACAGTTTTCTATAATTTATATTTTTTATATATTTTGCATAAATAACAGAATTATCATAGCTAGTGAAAGTTAAATCATAGAACTCTATATTCTCAAATTTAGAAAATGAAGTTTTCTTAAGTTTGTATTTAGATTGAACGGCATCAATAAGTTTTATTTTTTTATTCCAAAAATTATTAAAGTCTACAATATCTTTCATCTGGCACCTCGTTATAGCGTTTTCATATATTTTATATACTAACACTCTGCAAAAGAAAATTCCAATATAATGAATTTAAAAATATGTAGTATATACTTCATCCTTAAAAAATTCAATATTCTAGGTTGATACTATAATAATTGAAAAAAAAGTTTATATGTAGTAAAATTATTTATTAATGACTAAAAAATTATAAGGAAAGAGGTTAAATTAAAACCATATGGATCTCAGTATCTTAATTAAAATATTAATAATTGTATTATTACTTATTGCCTCGGCAATATTTGTAATGTTTGAATTTGCACTTGTTAAACTTAGACCAACAAGGGTGAATGAATTAGTTGAATCAGGAAATAAAACAGCAAAAATATTAGTTACGATGGTAGAACAATTAGATCACTACTTGTCTGCAACACAGCTAGGTATTACAATTGTTTCTCTTGGATTAGGTTGGATAGGGGAATCTACATTTCATTCTCTATTTAATCCTATTTTTGAATTGTTAAACTTAAATGAAACAGTTACGCATACTATTTCATTAGTGGTATCATTTGGGTTTATGACATTATTACATGTCGTTTTAGGAGAATTAGTTCCTAAAACTATAGCGATTCAATCTGCAGAAAAAACATGTTTACGTGTAGCTTGGCCAATGTATATGTTCGATAAAGTTATGAGACCGCTAGTGTGGTTACTTAATTCATTAGCCAATCTTATAGCGAAAATGTTTGGATTCGAACCTGCTTCTGAACACGATGATATTCACAGTGAACAAGAACTTAGAACGATTATGAAATCTTCAAGACTACATGGTCAAATTAATGATGTAGAGTACCGCTATGTAGAGAGAGTGTTTGAATTCGATAATAAAATCGCTAAAGAAATCATGACACCTAGAACAGAGGTTGAAGCAATTGATATGAGTGATTCTCTAGGGATTATAATGAGACAATTAAAACAAGAAGAATATACAAGATATCCGGTAATTGAAGATGGTGATAAAGATAAAATTCTAGGGATTTTGAATGTTAAGAAATTATTATTTACAGATAAACCTATAGAAACAACTAAAGACTTAGAAGAATACATCACACCAGCAATAAAAATCTTTGAACATACACCTATTTCTCAAGTTTTAGCAACTATTAAGCAAAACAGAGAACATATGATTGTTATAACAGACGAATATGGAGGAACTAGTGGGGTAGTTACACTTGAGGATATAGTTGAAGAGATTACTGGAGAAATTCGAGATGAGTTCGATGAAGATGAACAAAGCTTAATTAAAAAGTTAAAAAATGGCCACTATCTAGTTGATGGTTGGGTTCCGATTCAAGATGTAAATGCATTGTTCCATGTACATTTACCTCATGAAGAAGTAGATACTATTGGAGCTTATGTATATTTAGAAAAATATGAAGCTAAAGTTGGGGCAGTCTACTCTATAGATAAACTAACATTTGTAGTTAGAAAAGTAGAGGAAAATCAAATACGAACTTTAGAAGTTTGGAAAGAAAAATAAAAGAAATTAGAAGAGATAGAATGAAAATGCTATCTCTTCTTTTATATATGAAGTAATAAAATGTTTAATTAGTTAAAATAAACTTAAAAATCACTGCTATATCTTTACTATTCCGAACAATGGTGGTATTATATACATATAATATACGAATAAAATATATTGAATGTATTGTATAATGATTGTGAATCGTTATATGTACATGTAAGGAGTATGAGATGAAGTTAAAGAGAAGTGAAAGAATAGTTGTTATGACGGAATATTTATTAAATAATCCTAATAAATTAATTCCTTTAACATATTTCGTTTCAAAATTTAATCAAGCTAAGTCTTCTATTAGTGAAGATATCCACATAATAAAAAATGGTTTTAAAGAAGAAAATATTGGAGAAGTTAAAACTCTAGCTGGAGTAAGTGGGGGTGTTTTATTTATCCCAACATTAGTAGAAGAAGATGCTAGAGAAATTCTTAATGGTTTTCTTGATAAAATTAATGATGGAAATCGTTTATTAGCCGGTGGATATATTTTTATGTCTGATATAATAGGTAATCCTAGTTTAATGAACAAGCTAGGACGAGTGGTTGCTACAGTTTATAAAAATAAAGAAGTAGATGCTGTAGTTACAGTAGCAACAAAGGGTATTCCTGTTGCTTATGCTATAGCTTCAATACTGAATAAGCCTGTAATTATTATTAGAAGAGATAATAAAGTTACTGAAGGAACTACTGTTGCAATAAACTATGTTTCAGGTTCGACTAAGAAAATAGAAACGATGATTTTATCTAAACGAAGTTTAAATACAGGATCAAAAGTACTATTAGTGGATGATTTCATGCGTGGAGGAGGAGTCCTAACAGGTATGGAGAGTCTAATGAGTGAATTTGATGTTGATGTTGTTGGGAAAGTGATAATCACGCAATGTTTTGATTCGCCAAGAGAACACGAAGATGATTATTTATACTTATCAAAAATTGAAAACATCGATGAATTTAATGGAACATTTGATGTTAAACTAGGGAATGTTATAGAAAAATTACGCCAAGTAGAAAAAGAGGATGTTGAAAATGAGTAATAATAGATATGCAGTTATATTAGCGGCTGGAAAAGGAACTCGAATGCAGTCGAAATTATATAAGGTATTACACAAAGTTTGTGACAGAACTATGGTTGAATTAGTTTTAGATAGCCTTAGTGATTTAGAAATGCAAGAAGTAATCACTGTAGTTGGTCATGGAGCGGAGAGAGTTAAAGAGGTCTTAGGAGATAGAACTAAGTTTGTTCTACAAGCTGAACAATTAGGAACAGCACATGCTGTTAAAGTTGCTAAAGATGAACTTAAAGATAAAGAAGGTACGACTATAGTAATGTATGGAGATACACCACTAATTCGTCCTGAAACTATCAATAGTATGCTAGATCACCATGAGAATACAAATGCTAAAGCAACTGTATTAACAGCAATAGCTGATGATCCATTTGCATATGGTCGTATAATTCGTGATGTTAACGGGAAATTAGTGAAGATTGTTGAAGAAAAAGATGCAACAGAACAAGAGAAAAAAATCAAAGAAATTAACTCTGGAATCTATTGTTTTGATAATAAACTGTTATTTGAAATGTTAGAAAAAGTTAAAAATGATAACAATCAAGGAGAATATTATTTACCAGATGTACTTGCTTTAATTCGTGAGCAAAAAGAAATAATCGAGACATATCTATGTGATGATTTTGATGAAACTTTTGGAGTGAACGATAGAGTAGCTTTAGCTTATGCAGAAAATGTTATGAGAAATAGAATTAATACTAAACATATGCTTGCTGGAGTTACATTGGTAGATCCTAATAATACGTACATTGCACCAAATGCAATTATTGGTCGTGATACGACAATTTATCCAAATGTTACTATTAAATCTAATACGGTAATTGGAGAAGATTGTCAAATTAAACCAAATTCATATTTAGAAAATGCGAAAATAGGAAATGGAGTAAAAGTATTATCTTCAACTATTAGTGATTCGAAAATTGGAGACTTTACTAGTGTAGGTCCATATGCGCATATAAGAAACAATTGTGACCTAGGTGAGCATGTTAGAATTGGAAACTTTGTAGAATTAAAAAATACTACATATGGAGATGGATCTAAGACTGCACATCTTAGTTATCTTGGAGACGCAGAAGTAGGAAATAACACAAATATTGGATGCGGGACAATCACGGTTAACTACGATGGTAAAAATAAATATAAAACAAAAATTGGAAGTGATGCATTTATAGGATGTAATTCTAATTTAATAGCTCCATTAGAAATCGGAGATGGTGCAGTAGTTGCAGCTGGAACGACAGTTACAGAAAATGCCCCAGATGATACATTGGTAATAGCTCGAGTAAAACAAGAAAATAAAATGGGTTATGCTAAAAAAATGCCAGCAGGTAGAAAATCGTAAAATATTATTGTTGAATATTTATTTGATTGTTATAGTAAAAAAAACTAAAATAAACTGTATTAGTTAAATGATAGAGAAAACTTCAATATGTTTTAACAATAAGAATATGAGTAAATATTTTTAATGAATTGATGAAAGATAAGTAAAATAACTTATCTTTCATATTTTTTTATCTTGAAATAGTTTTCTAAAAAGTATATAATTACATATGAGTATAATGTGTTATAAATGCATGTTTGTATTATAATAAAAACACAAGGAGGAAAAATCATGAAATCAAAACACCAGAAAATATTAGAATATATTAAGAGTCTTCCTATTGGAAGCAAAATATCAGTTCGTCAAGTAGCTAAAGAACTAAAAGTTAGTGAAGGGACAGCTTATCGAGCGATAAAAGAATCCGAAAATCGTGGTTTTGTTTCTTCTATTGAACGTGTCGGTACAGTAAGGATTCAGAAGAAAGAACGAGATAATGTAGAAAAATTATCTTATTCTGAGATTGTAAATATTGTAAGTGGGCAATTAATCGCTGGACGTGGAGGAATACATGAAATAGTACAAGATTTTGCAATTGGTGCTATGGACTCTGAGCAGGTTGGTCAACATATTAGAAAAGGTACATTATTAATAATTGGAAATCGCCCGAAAATTATAGAAATGTCACTTGAAAAAGGGTGTGCTATTTTAGTAACAGGAGGATATGTTCCAAATGATTCAATTAGAGCATTAGCAGACAGTAAGAATCTACCATTGATAATTACACCTCATGATACTTTCTCTGTTACTCACTTAATTAATAGGGTAACTAACGACCAAATAATCAAGCGAGATATAATAACTGTTGAAAGTATTTATATAAAAGTTGAAAAACTATATACTATTAATTTAAACGATACTGTTCAAGGTTGGTATAATCTTCAATTAAAAGCTGGACATACTAGATATCCAGTTGTAAATGAATATGGTAAATTAGTTGGTATAGTCACAGCACGTGATGTATTTTTACAAGATAAAGATGCATTAATTAAAGAAGTTATGGAGAGAAAAGTTGAAACTACTACTTTAGAAACTCCTATATCTTCAGTAGCTAATACTATGTTATCTGAAGGTTATGAGCTTATGCCTGTAATTGATTCTAAGAATACGTTACTAGGGGTTGTAACTAGAAAAATTGTTATAAACTCTTTATTAACTAATAATAGATTCCAAGATGGAAACAATAATGATACATTTGATGAGATTATGCGAAAAGGTATAGTTCCAAGAGCTGATGGACTTCAGGTTAAAGTTATTCCTCAAATGCTTGATCAGTTTGGTACATTTTCAAGTTCGGCTTTATTAAGTATTATAGATGAATCTATTCATATCACAAGCTATAACTATAATAGAAGTGAAGTTCTAATGCAGAACACAACACTTTACTTCTTGAAATCAGTGCCATTAGATAGAACTATAACTACAAAAGTAAATATCTTGGATATTGGTAGAAAAACTGCTAAATTTGATGTAGAAGTTTATGATAAAACAGAATTAGTTGCCAAAGCTATGGTAACATGTCAAGTATTCCAAAGAAATTAAAGAAAGAAGAAATTAAATGGATATATACGGAAATTTATATGAGGAAATTTTCCAAAAAATAAAAGAAAATGATAAGATAATTATTCATAGACATGAAAGACCCGATCCAGATGCTTATGGTTCACAAGGGGCAATGTATCAACTTATTAAAGAAAATTTCCCGGAAAAAACAGTTATAACAGTAGGTAAGGATTCACCATCACTAGAATTTCTGTTTAAAAATTCAGAAGTAACTGAAGAAGATTATAAAGATGCTTTGGTGATAGTAACTGATACAGCAAACTTCCCTAGAATAGATGGAAAACTATTTACTAAAAACAACTTTCTTATAAAAATCGATCATCACCCACCTTTAGATAATTATGGGGGAATTAATTTAGTTAATACTGATGTTTCATCTTGTAGTGAATTAATCTATAATTTTTATGAATATCTAAATAAATATTATGAAATTAAATTAAATGATGAAGCTGCTAAATTATTATACCTTGGTATAGTAGGAGATACTGGAAGATTTTTATTCCCGAATACTTCAAATGATACACTAAGAGTTGCTTCAGAATTAATAAAATATGATTTTAATATGAGTGCGCTATTAGACAAGATGGAGATAATTAGTGAAAACATTATGCGTTTTAGAGCATTTATTTTTGAAAATTATGATGTCTATCAAGATGGTGTTGCATATCTAAAAATTACAAAAGAGGATATGGATAAATATGGGGTAGATCCTGGTGAAGTTTCAACAGGGGTCAACTTACTTAGAAGTCTAAAAGATTTATATGCGTGGTGTTTTGCTATTGATGAAGGAAACAAGGTGCGTGTGCGTATACGTTCTAAAGGTCCTGTAATCAATACTCTTGCTGAAAAATATGCAGGAGGGGGTCATCCATTAGCGAGTGGAGCAACGGTGAAAAACTGGGAAGAATTAGACGACTTACTAGATGATATGGCTAGAGTAGTGGCAGAATACCTTAGAGAAAATAAAATCAAAATATAAAATTAGATAATTATTTTCAGAATATTTTATAGAATGTTTTAAAAAATCACACTTGACACCAAAAAAATATAATGGTATACTTATTAGAAATTAATAGTAACCAATACTCGTATAAGTAATAGGTGGAATATTCTAAGAGAGTACCGTTAGCTGAGAAGGTATATTATAAAATCTATGAAAATGGTTCGAGTGGTTAATAAGGTAAACATAATATGTAAACTTTGTTCGGCGATCCACGTTATAGGATAGACTATGTTAGTAGTTGTAATAAGTAAAATATAAGGTGGTACCGCGTATAACGCCCTTATTCTGAAGTTCAGAGTAAGGGTGTTTTTTTATTTTCAAAAAGAGAAAGGAGATAGACATGATTGAATTAAAAAAAGTTAATAAGATATATAATAATAAAGTTCATGCTCTAAAAGATATTAATTTAAAAGTTGAAAAAGGTGATA
>ERZ772956.2565-NODE-2565-length-11423-cov-4.782460_pt1 | contig 11423 bp, 10 predicted proteins | sample MGYA00580683_ERZ772956 | MGnify/ENA primary metagenome ERZ772956 (study PRJEB29015, sample SAMEA2738077) | human oral metagenome | biome: human oral; feature: human-associated habitat; material: saliva | place: China | collected 2212 ...
ACCTGCGCGCGCACGTCGGGGACGTCGGGGCGGTCGTGATTCCAAATGTCATCGTGTCTCCTCACGAGTCGGTGCACCAGCGGTGCCGGACCGCAGGACGCCCGGGAGCCCGCGGTCGGCCGCCACGCAGGCACCCAGGGTCAGGAACGCGCAGGCTGCGGCGCCCGCAACGGCCAGGGCGATCGAGCCCGGGGCCGAGCTGATGGTCGTGCTCAGCGCGCGCACGACCGCGCCGGTCGCCAGCGCCGTCGGCGCCCCCACGGCGAGCACCCGCAGGGTCGGACGCAGGGCGCCGCCGCCCACGGTGCGGGCCAGCGCGAGAAGCATGCCGACGCCGGCGACGCCCATACCGGCCGTCAGCCCGATCGCCAACGCGATGAGGGTGGCTCTCCCATCGCCGCCATCGGGCGCCATCAACCGCACTGCCGCGGCCGAGGCCCCGACGACTGTCAACCATCCCAGGACCGTGACGCGGGCGGCCGAGCTGGCGCGATCGGCCGCGAAGAGGATCCGGGTGACCTGATAGATCAGCGCGTAGCCGACCACCGCGGGCGCCAGCACCAGCAGGGAGGCTCCCATGCCGTCGACATCGGCGTGCAGCAGGGAGAAGAAGCGCTCGGCCCCGGACGACACGCCCACCAGCGCGCCGGCTCCGGCGAGTGAAACCGCTGTAACCAGAGCGGTGGAGGAGGCAGCGAAACCGTAGGCGGGCGAAAGGCGGCGATCCTCCGCCCGCCCTGTGGCCCCCGCGCGATCCTCCTCGAAGGCCGCCGCCAGACGCGGGTAGACGACCGTGGCCACAGGCACCGCCATAACGGCGTAAGGAAGCAGGTAGACGGCCTGCGTGTACTGGTAGACGGCCACCGTCCCGGTCCGCCCGCCCGAGCGAGCCAGGGCCAGGACGGCCAGAACGCTGACCTGCTGAGCCACGAGGGTCCACACCCCGGCCCCGCCCAGCCGCAGCGCCCGCCAGGCGACCGCCCGGTCCAGATGCAGGGTCGGGCGCACACGCACGCCCGAGCGCACCACCGGGTGGAGCAGAGGCAGGCTCAGGGCGGCGACGCCCGCCGTGGTCCCCCACCCCAGGACGTGCAGCGCGGCGGACTCCGCCTGCCCGCCCGCGTCGGAGGTCATGACCCCGTAGACGGCGTAGGTCGCCATGACCACGAGGCTGGACAGGACCGGAGTGAGGGCCGGCCAGGTGAAGCACCCCTGGGCCTGGAGCACCCCGGTGAGGACCACACCGATCCCATACAGGGGCACCTGGAGGGCGAACATGCGCAGGAAGTCGGCCACGAGGCCCGCCTGAAGCGACGGATCCACACCCGCTGAGGCGGGCAGGAGTGCCGCGATGGGTCCGGCCATGACCGTCAGAAGCAAGGCGAGCGGGGTGAGGACCGTCAGGACGACGCCGAGCAGCCCCGAGGCGATGCGCGAGGCCTCCTCGCCGCGCCCGGGGATCGCCGCGGCGGCCAGCAGGGGAACGATGGTGGCGGCTAACGCCCCGCCGACGACGATCTCGTACAGGACGTTGGGCACCTGGTTGGCGGTGGCGTAGGCACCGGCGACCGTACCGGCGCCGACGGTAGAGGCCTGGACGATCCACCGGGCGAAGCCCAGCGCGCGCGATACGAGGGTGAGGCCGGCGACACCGGTGGCGGCGCCGAGCAGGCCCCGCGTGCGCGCGGGCCGCAGCCCCGCGGATCCGGGCGGCGTCCTGGTCGACGGGCCAGGATCGGAGGCGCCGGCGGGGGCGGAGGCGGGCATGAGGGCCGGCGTCCCAGGGAGTCGAGGAGGGCTAGAGCCGGGGTGCGGGCGATCACCCGGGTGAAGGAGACGCGCTCACTGGTCAGGATCAAAGCGGTACCGGCCAGGGCGGCGGCGGTGCGTACTGCCCGGCCGGGGTGGGCGGCCAGAGCCGCTCCCACGAGGGCGCCCAGGGCGTTGGAACCCGTATCGCCCAGCATGGTGTCCTCCATGAGATCCTCGGGCAGGGCCGCGACCGCGGTGCCCAGCACGCCGGCCGCCAGGATCCTGGCCGCCTCGGCGCTGGGACGCCGGTCGGCGAGCAGGGGAGCGCTCAGGGCGGCCGCCGCCTTCAGGGCGCGGCCGGGTCGCAGGTCGAGCAAGTTGAGGACGTTCGCCCAGGCGGCTACGTCCACGGCGCTGGTGGCGGCGTCGACGGCGGTGGCGCACGGGCCGCGCGCGCCGACGGCGCTGCGGTGGCGGGCCAGGAGCACCCCTGAGACGAGGGCGCCGGAGCCGATGACCGCGATTTTGATGACTCCGGTGGTCACCCGGCCGCGGGCGAGGGCGCCGAGGTGGCCTGCCAACCCTTTGGCGGGCGCGCCGCCGTCGTGGGCGCCAGCGTCCATGTCATCTACGAGGCCGGCGGCGCCGGCTGACATCGTCGCCACGAGGGCCGCCACCGCCACGCGGCTGGAGCCGGGCGCGGACGGGCCGGCCGCGCAACTCCCCACCCGTGCACCGGCGGCGACCGCGCCCACCGCCACGCCGATGCCCCCGCGCAGACTCACGGTGCGCCCGCGGAAATTGGTGCGCTCCAGCCGCCCGCGCAGCCTCTCGAAGGACCTCAATCCGGTCGACCAGGATAAGGTCGCACCCAGCGCGCCAAGGGCGACACCGCCCGGCGAGCGGTCCGGCGCGGTTGTGAGGGCGCCAACGCGCCCGGGCGCGCGGCTGTCGGGCTTCATGAATGTCACGGGCTCAGCGTATCGGGAAGACCGCGATATCCCGATTCCGAGGACCTTCCACCACCTACCAGCCCGAGGATGAGCGGAGTACTGCTCCACCGGCGCTGCGAGGACCTCGGCTCGCCTCCACGACGGCGAACCCCGACCCGCCTCACCTCGGTATCGGCGGCACAACCGCATCCGCCCCCTTGTCGAAGCCGTAATCACCCTTGGCTCCCGAAGCCGTGGAGGCCAGGGCCAGCGGTGTGGAGACCGCGGCCGCCGCCTGCCCCACCGAGTCGATCGTGGTGACAGGGGCCTTGTCGGCGCGCAGGGCGGCAACGACGTCGGTCTCCGCGTCGGCCGCGCCGACGACGACCGTCGAGGCGGCCGACGCGGTCCCCGTCAGGGCATCCACCCAGGAGGCCGCACTCTGCGCGGGTGAGGCGGAGGCGTCGACGTCGTCCCTGGATTCCGCAGTCGCACCGGTGCCGCGCGGGCCGATGACGACGATCATGTCCGCCGGACCGTCGGGCTTGGCGTCGACGGAGACCAGCGGGGTCTCAGTCGCGGTCAACAGATCCATCAGTGTTCTGGCGCTGTCCGAGCCGCTGGTCAGCGCCGTGCCCAGTCCCTGGCCGAGCACCTTATTAGCATTGGAGGAGGCCTCCGAGTCGAGGTAGCCGGCCAGCTGTTCCGAGTAGGTCTGCCGGAAGGCGTCCCGCGAGGCATCGCTCCATACGTCCGTCAGGCTCACGCGTCCGGTGACCGTCCCGCCGGCCGTCTGAATCTGAGCGGCGACGGCATCGAGGTCGTCGTCCTCCGCATCGGGCATGAGCACCAGGGCGGCCTTCTTGCCGTCGAGAACGCCCGGCAGGTAGGCGCCGGCCGCGGCGGTGATGTAAGCGTCGCGATCATTGACGGCGGCCGCGGTCTGCTCGAGCTGGACCTGGGTCTCGTTGCGGTTCTCCCGCAGAGAGGTGACCTGGTCGTTCAGCGCCGTGCCCAAGGAGTTCTGCAGCGGGCCCGCTCCGAGCACGATTCCGATGGCCAGTGCCAGGAAGACGGAGATGAGCGAGACCAGGTGGTAGCGGAAGTCGATCATGGCGGTCCTGTCCTTGCTCAGACGGAGGGGGTGCTCGGGGCCAGGCCCACGAGCGAGCGGAAGAAGTTGACGACGTCGTCCCACACGGCGCCGGACAGGCCCAGGAAGGTCTGCCCGCCGGGGGTGGAGGCGAGGGCGGCGAACAGGGCGACGAGCCCGGCCAGTGCCAGCAGGCTCAGCTGCCAGCCGGAGATGCGGGCCCGGTACAGGCGCGAAACACCCTTGGCGTCGATCAAACGGCCACCGACCTTCAGGCGGGTCAGGAACGTCGATGACATCCCCTCGCGCCCTTTGTCGAGGAACTCCAGGAGCGTGACGTGCGTGCCGACCGCCACGATGAGCTCGGCACCGGTCTCGTCGGCCATGAGCATAGCAATATCCTCACTGGTGCCGGTGGCTGCGAAGACCTCGTGGTCCACTGCAAGTTCCTCAACACGTGCCAGACCGGGCGCCCGGCCATCGCGGTAGGCGTGAACGACGATCTCAGCTCCGCACCCCAGGGCCTTGTCGGACACGGAGTCCATGTCGCCGACGATCATGTCCGGCTTGAGTCCCGCCTCCAGGACGGCGTCGGCTCCGCCGTCGACACCGATGATCACCGGCTTGTACTCACGGATGTAGGGGCGCAGGGCCTTGAGGTCCTCCTTGTAGGAGTAGCCGCGCACAACGATCAGGACATGGCGCCCGCTCATCTGCGTGCGTATCTCGGGCACGCCCACGCCGTTGAGCAGGAGGTCGCGCTCTCCGCGCAAGTAATCCATGGTGTTAGCGGCGAAGGCCTCGAGCTGGACCGACAGGCCCTCGCGGGCCGCGTCCATCGCGGCCTCGATCGTCCGCCGGGTCTGCAGGACGCCTTCGGCGAGAACCCCGCTCTCCCCGGCCACGCGTACCTTCGCCGCCTCGTCCCCCTCGCCGTCGATGTCGACCTCGACGTGCTGGCCCTCGTGCAGTCGCATGATGTCAGGGCCGAGGTCGTCGATGAGCGGGACGTCGGCATCCAGAAGGATGCCCGGGCCGAGGTTGGGGTAACGGCCCGAGACCGACGGCGCCGCGTTGAGGACCGCCGCGGGGCGGGCCTCAACGAGGGCTTCGGCCGCCACCCGGTCGAGGTCCGTATGATCGATGACGGCGATCTCACCCGCCTGAAGACGCTTGGTGAGTTTCTTCGTGCGCGCGTCGACGCGTACCGCCCCGCTCGGACGATCCGGGTCCGACGGCGCCGGCCTGTGCAACGGGTTCCTCACGTCGGGGATTGTGCCACGCGGGCTTCATCGAGGAGTTCCGTCGCATGTCGGAGAGCGGCCCGCGAGTTCTCGTGGCCGGAGAGCATGCGAGCCAGCTCGGTGACGCGCTCCGCCCCCGCCACCCGCACGACCCGGGTGCGGGCGGTCTGCGCGGCGGCATCCGACGCCGCGCAATCCGACGCCGTGGTGCGGGGTGTTTCCTTGATGACGACGAGCTGCGTGTGGGCCCAGGCGGCGACCTGCGCGAGATGAGTGACCACCACCACCTGGTGACGACGTGCCAGGCGTGCGAGTCTGCGGCCGATCTCACGCGCGGCGCGTCCTCCGACACCCGCATCGATCTCGTCGAAGACGAAGGTGCGCTGGTGCTCCGCGGGGCCGGTTCGGTCCGGAGCCCCGGCCGGATCCGCGTTCGTCGCGGCATCGGCGGCTGCTCGGGGGGCGTCGGCGGCGTCCGCCAGGACGACCTCCAGGGCCAGCATGATGCGGGACAGCTCACCGCCCGAGGCTCCCTTGCCCAAAGGCAGGGCGGGGGCGCCCGGGTGGGGTGCCAGCAGCAGTGCGACGTTCTCGGAGCCCGTGGGGCCGGGCTCGTCGAGCGCCTCGAGCTCGACGACCAGCTGCGCCCCCTTCATCTGCAGACCATCGAGCTCAGCGGTCACGGCCGTCTCGAGCCGCTGGGCGAGCGCGCGGCGGGCGGCGCTCAGCTCGCCGGCGGCCTCGTCCAAATCGGCCTGAGCGTCGACCAGCGCCTGCTCAAGGGCCGCGGCGCCGCCGGCGGACCCGTCGATCTCAGCCAGACGTTCGGCGGCGGCTCGCCCCCAGGCCAGGAGAGCGTCGACGTCGTCCAGTTCGACGTCCGCACCACCGATCTCGCGGCAGGCCCCGGCCAACTCGCCGCGCCGATCCTGGATCCAGGCGAGCCGGGCCGGGTCGGCGTCCAGACGGGTCAGGTACTCCCCCAGGTCGGCGGCGACGTCGGCGGCCAGGATGCCGAGCTGACGGGTGCGCTCGGCGAGCTCGGCCAGGGCGTCATCGAGCCCCTGCGCCCCGGTCAGGGCGCGCTGCGCGCAGGCGAGAAGAGCGGCCACGTCAGCCTGCTCCCCGGCCGCGGCATCCTCCTGGCCGACCAGGGCCGCGTGTGCGGCCCCCACCGCCAGACGCAGATCCTCGGCATGGTCCAGGCGCTCGGCCTCGATGGTGAGCGCATGGTCCTCACCGGAATCGGGGGCCACCTCCGCCAGCATCTCAAGCCATCCTCGCAGACGATCGGCCTCCTCCCGGCGGGCCCGCGCCTCGGCGCGCCACCGTCCCAGCGCCTCGGCGGCCTGCGAACGGGCCCGGTAGGCGCGCGCGTAGCGTCGGCACACGGCCGCGTGCTCGGGGCCCCCCAGGTTGTCCAGAGCGGAGCGCTGCGCGGACGCGCTGCGCAGACGCAGTTGGTCGGACTGCCCGTGGACCGACACGAGGTGCGACCCGACGTCGGCGAGTACGGAGGAGGGGACGGCGCGACCACCCAAGTGCGCTCGGGAGCGCCCGGCGGCCGGAACCGTTCGGGAGGCCAGCAGAAGATCGTCGTCGAACTCGGCGCCGGCCTGTCTCGCCCGCTCGGCGGCCCGGGAGCCCGGATCCAGCGCGAATGCCCCCTCGACCAGAGCCCGCTCGGCACCGGCACGCACGACAGAGGCCTCCGCCCGCCGCCCCAGAAGAAGACCCAACGACGTCAGCACCATGGTCTTGCCCGCGCCGGTTTCGCCTGTCAGTGCGGTCAGGCCGGGGCTCAGCAGGAGGTCCGCCGTCTCGATGACGCCGAGGCCCTCGATGTGGAGCGACTCGATCATGCGATCCCGCCCGGGTCGTCGCTTGTGGCGCGCCAGCCCTCGACCGGCAGGTCGAACTTGCGGACGAGCCGGGTGGCGAAGGGCGCGTCGTTCAGCCGCGCCAGGCGCACGGGCCGATCCGCCCGCGTGACGCGGATGCGCGAGCCGGCGGGCGCATCCAGACTCCGTCGCCCGTCGCACCAAACCTCGGCACCGCCCAGGCCTGCATGCTGGATGACGACCTCCATGCACGACTCAGGGCCCAGAACGAGGGGCCGGGTGAACAGAGCGTGGGCGACCAGGGGAACGAGCAGGAGCGCCTCGACCTCGGGCCACACGACGGGGCCGCCTCCGGAGTACGCGTAGGCGGTCGAGCCGGTAGGCGTGGCCATGACCAGACCGTCGCAGCCGAAGGAGGAGACCGCCTGGCCGTCCACGCCGATGGCGACTTCGAGCATGCGGGCCCGATCGCACTTCTCCAGGGCGGCCTCGTTCAGCGCCCAGCCGTGCGTGACGCCCCCGTCGGGGGCGGTGACCTCGACGTCGATGGTCATCCGGGTCTCCACCGTGTAGCGGCCGTTGACGAGATCGGCGACGACTCCCTCGACCGCGTCCGGGTCGGCCTCGGCCAGGAAGCCGACGTGCCCCGTATTGACGCCCACCAGGGGAACGTCGCGCTGGCGGGCGATCTCCGAGGCGCGCAGGATCGTCCCGTCACCGCCCAGGACGAGAACGAGGTCGACTCGGCCGCCGAAGGCCGGGTCGACGGCCTGCACGCCGTGGGCGCGCAAGGCGGCCTTGGCCCGCATGACGGCAGTGGCGGTCGGTGCGGCCTTGCGGTGCGGAGGAATCGGCGCGTCACCGCGATCCCTCTCGAGCACCATGACCCGATGCAGAGCTCGACGGCCGACGCCCGGCTGCGGGCCGGCGCCGCAGGTCGCGGGGGATGGAAGGGCGGCGTTCACGGGCGTTCTCCTTCCGCGCGGCGACCGGCGGGGCCGTCGGCGACGGCCCGTCGAACCTCATCGCTCAGCGCCCGGCCGGTCAGGTCGGCGGAAGCTCCAGCCCGTCCTGCATGCAGATTGATGAAGTACTCCACGTTGCCCGCCGGGCCGGGCAGAGGCGAGGCGGTCACCGCGTCGACTCCGGCACCCAGCTCATGCGCGCGGCCGAGCACGGTCAGGACGGCCTTGACGTGCAGCCCGGGATCTCGTACCACTCCCCCGTGGCCCAGGCGCTTCCGGCCGACTTCGAACTGGGGTTTGACCATGAGCAGGAGATCGGCGTCCCGGGCGGCGCAGGCGAGCAGCGGGGCCAGGACGAGAGTCAAGGAGATGAAGGACAGGTCGCCGACGACGAGCCCCGGCGCGGGAGCGACGTCCAGCGGGTCGAGTGCGCGCACATTCGTGCGATCCAGGACTGTGACTCGCTCGTCGGACTGCAGGGACCAGGCCAGCTGACCGTAGCCGACGTCGACCGACGTCACGTGGGCGGCACCGCGCCGCAGCAGCACGTCGGTGAACCCCCCTGTGGAGGCCCCGGCGTCCAGGCACCGGCGTTCGGCCACCTGCGGCGCCAGCCCCCGGGCCCCGAGGGAATCGAGGGCGCCGACGAGCTTGCGGGCGCCGCGCGAGACGTAATCATCCCCTCTCGGCGCAACGACCTCGAGCGCCTGAGCCGGATCGACCTGACGAGCGGGTTTGACCACGACGGCCCCGTCGAGCGTGACATGACCGTCGGCGACGAGGCGGGCGGCATGGGTGCGCGAACGCGCGAGCCCGCGTCGGACGAGCTCGGAGTCGAGGCGGATGAGTCGTGCCATGCGATGACGGTGTCTGTTCTGGGTTCCTCAGGTGCTGCTTATGTGCTGTCGGACGCGTCGAGCCGGCGGCCCGTCAGTCCTCGGCGTCCCGGAGTTCGGAGGAGAGGGTCTCATGGATCGCCGCCAGGATGGCGGCACGTTCCTCCAGCGGCGCGGCGCCCGCCTTCCGAATCCTGTCGGACAGGTCGGGAAGCCGCTCCGCACGGGTTTCGACGGCATCGACCCGGTCGGTCCGCGAGGGGGCCGGAACGGGAGCGGAGTCGGACGGGTCGTCGGACGTCACAGGCGGTCGGGCTCAAGCGCGCACGCGCAGATCGGGAACGGTGGGAGCGCGGTTCCCGCCGTGCTCATCCAGGTACTCCCATACGGCGCCGGCCATGGCCCGATAGGTGTCGAGTGTGATCTCGACCTCCTGCCCGGTCAGGGGGCCCGCGCCATCCAGGACGACGGCGTCATCGTGAACGCGGCAGTGCGCCGAGCCCGCGGTCCACCAGCCGGCGTCCGCGCCGCTCCTCACACGCACGGGGGCCGGATGAGGTTCGAGCAGACCGCGCAGGTCCGTGTGGAGGTAGGCGGGGCGCTCCTCGGGCCTGGCCAGGACGACGTCACGAGCGGTGCTGACACCGGTGAGCACGTGCAGTCCGGGAATGCCAGCTGCGCGGGCACCCACGTGGTCGGTGTTGAGCCGGTCCCCGACGGCCAGCGGCCTGGTGCCCCCGGCGCGGGCGAGAGCCCGCTCGTAGATGCCGGGGAAGGGCTTGCCGCCCGCCAGGGGCTCGCGGCCGGAGGCATTGACGATGGCGGCTACGAGACTCCCGTTGCCCAGTGCGAAACCGCGCTCGGTGGGCAGGGTCGCATCGAGGTTGGTCGCCACGTGGAGGGCTCCATTCGCGATGGCGTACAGGCCCTCCGACATCATCGCCCAGTCCACCACGGGATCCCAGCCCTGGACGACGGCGGCGGGTTCGTCATCGGCCGAGGCGACGACCTCGAATCCCTCGTCGGTCAGGGCGTCACGCAAGCCCTCACCGCCGATGACCAGCACCGCGGAGCTCTCGGCGAGGTGCTCGTGCAGGAGGGCCGCGGCGTCCATGGCGGCCGAGAAGATCTCCCCGGGGAAGGCCCGGATGCCGTTACGGCCCAGTTTGTCGACGACGGTCCGGGGAGCACGGGAGGCGTTGTTGGTCACGAATGACAGACGCATGCCCTGCTCGCGGGCGCCATTGACGCTCGCGGCGGCGTACTCGACCCTGGCGTCACCGGCGAAACAGACGCCGTCCAGGTCGAGTAGCGCGGCGTCGTACGCCTGTACCAGAGGGCACTGGCAGTCCAGAAGCGCAGCTGTCCCGGGCTCCGGCGTCGGTGCGGTCATCTCAGGTCTCCTCGTCGTGGATCGCGTCGTCCGCGTCCTGTTCATTCTCGTTCTCGCCGAGCAGTTCGGCCATCTCGGCCTCGACCCGTTCGCAGAAGGTGGCGGATCGCCTGTCGTCCTCGCCTGCCTCACCGCCGCCGTTCGGCGGCGCCGGCGCCTGAGCGCGTGGATTCTCCACCCCGCCCTGACCGTGAAGCTCCCGGACGTCGTCGTCGGAGGCGTCCTCCGGCGGCGTCCGCTCCCGAGTGACGGCCTGCGCCTGCTCCTGCTCGTAGTCGTCCTCGATGTCGTAGACCTCGACGACGTCGGCGTCGTCTTCGGAGCCGTTCCGGGGAGCCTCGCCAATGCGCTCGCGAACCGCCGCGGCCTCATCGATCCGGCCCAACTCCTCGAGACGGTCGGCGCGCACGGAATGCAGGCGCCGACGCGTCTCCCGGTCGCCGCGGAACATCAGGATGGCCTTTTCAATGACGACGAGTCCGGTGTCGCTGTGCCCCATCTCATGGTGCACGCCCGAGACGACCATGGCGAGCTCGGCCTCCTCGAGGTCGTCGAGCTGATCAGGGTCGACCTCCTCGGCGACCTTCAGCGCCTGCCGGTAGCGCCCCAGACCGCGTTCGCAATCGGCCTCGATAGCGCAGTGCATATTGAGGCCCGACAGGCGTCGAGCGGCGCGGATATCACGCAGAGCCTCGGTGTAATGGCCGGCCAGATAACCGGCAATGCCGGCGGACTCCCGCACGACGGCGACTCGTCCGGCATGCGAGACGGCATAACGGGCATGCCGGTAGGCCAGTTCCGGGTCCGTGTCGAGCAGCCGCTGAACCATGATGAGATGACGCGCGACGTTCTCAGCGTTGGCCCGACCCAGGGCGCGCAGCTCACGGCGCGCCGAGGCCTCCAGACTTCTGGCCTGGACATCTGCCGGTACGGAAGGTTCCGGCACACGGGAGCGCTGAGGCGGACGCCCCTGGCCCCGCCCCTTACCGCTGTCATCCGTGGACCGACGTCCGCGACCTCCCTGTTCGACGCGGGAACCGCGACGCCGACCCGCGTCAGGCCGGCCACCGCCACCATGGGCGGAACGGCCCGGAGTATCGCCGTCAAAGGATCGTGCACCATCGCCGACCCGTTCGCGGAAGCCATGACGACCGCCGACGCGGCCCGACCGAGAGTTGCGGGGGCGCCGTTGGTCGTTACGCCTGTCCTGGGCCATGATCCTGCTTCCTTAGGGGTCTCTCGAGCCGCCTTCGGAGCCCGACATGCCTCAGCCTACCGGGTGTGATGTGAGGGGTTGGTTCATATACCCCTGGTTTTGGTGGTGTGTGGGGGCTCGGTGGTGTCCTACTCTTCCGTTCCCTGGTGGG
>ERZ772956.2567-NODE-2567-length-11418-cov-8.033002_pt1 | contig 11418 bp, 20 predicted proteins | sample MGYA00580683_ERZ772956 | MGnify/ENA primary metagenome ERZ772956 (study PRJEB29015, sample SAMEA2738077) | human oral metagenome | biome: human oral; feature: human-associated habitat; material: saliva | place: China | collected 2212 ...
CGCTTTTATTGGGAATTTTAGAGAAAAGAGGAGAAGATGATGATTGAACCACTAAGCCAGCAGCATGCTTTAGAAATTGCTAACGACTGGCATTACGAGGCGCCCTATGACTTTTATGATATGAAAAATGATTTGGAGGATTATGAAGAAATAGTCTCCCAAGAAGCGCGTGGGGACCGTTATTATCAAGTGTTGCGAGAAGAGAAACTCTATGGATTTTTCTGCTTGGAGCAGAAAGGAGAGCGAACTTTGGAGCTTGGTTTGGGGATGAAGCCGGAGAACTGCGGAAAAGGCCAGGGCGCAGCATTTCTGCAGGAAATTCTGGACTTTATCATGGAAAATTTTGCGCCCCAAGTCATCGGGTTATCCGTGGCTGACTTCAATCACCGAGCCCAGCAGCTTTATCTCAACATGGGCTTTGAAGTGGTGAGGCGCATCCCGCAGGAAAGCAATGGCGATATTCATCTCTTTGTGGAAATGGAGAAGAAGCTTTAACTTACCTATGACTGCTAATAGCAAATTTTGATAAGAGTATAAATAAACAAAAGGAGAAAACCATGACATTTGAAGAAATTTAGAAAAACCATGATTTTATATATTCTTTAGTGTCTCTTTACAGTGGTTTATAGCGGTTTATAGCAACAATACCAATATTAGTTCATCTTTGATATTCTTCAGGAGTCCACAAAAAGGTGAACAAAAAAGCCCTCAAAAAGGGCATGAAATTTGATGAGTTCAGCAGGCAAGAAACTAGCACGGTCAAACGTGCTTTTTTATTACCTGATGCTATTATACCATGCCTCACTTCCTAAAGTACAACAAGTACTTTGCTAGACTACAATATTACTTTGGATTTTTAATCAAAATGTTGTATAATTAAATAAATAAAGGAACTGGTTTGGCACCCAATGACCTATTTTAGGTCGGCGCCTAAGTCAGTTCCTTTTACTGTTTCGACTACCCAAAAGGGTATACCCTTAATATTCTTGCGTCAATTAGTTTTTTAACTTATAATTAAGTTAAGATAAAGGTGGTCTAACGCCCATGAAGCAGCTTGCTGTGGAGGCGGTGGGTCACCTTTATTTTTTTATCTCACAAAAGCCCCTAGAATCGTTTCTAAGGGCTAGCTATAAGGAAGGATAGGCGGGACCGCCGAATGTCGCCCGCATTTCTCGACCCACTAGCTAAGTGGCGCGTTGGAGGCGGATACTTTTCAACCTCTATCCTTTATATCTTGATTATATCATATTTCCTCTTAATCTAAATCTGTGAAGAATTATTCTTATCCTTATGTCCATATCGGCCGTAAAAAGTACACTCCTTTTCTTAATTGTCCCGTGAAAAAATGTATAGTGCTGGTGTGAAGGCCGTAAAGAGTAGAGGGTAGGCCCATAGCCCCTGCCTTTGATATTATTAATCTTTTATTACTCTCGATATTTGCAGTCCTCTTTGTTCGCTCCTTGTTCAATTAAAAAATGAAAATCTTTCTTGGTTCACTCTCGGCTCGATCATGCGTAGCTTCGTCCTCACGATAACTGGTGGAATGTGTAAGAACTTGTTAGTACTAGGTTGTTTTTATAAATATCCTTAGTCAATGGGTAGCCTTATAGCTAAAAAATCAACTTAAAAGCCTAATAATACCGCATTTCTTTCTGCTTTAAAATTTTCAAAAAGGGAATTTTTCGCACGGAAAAGGCCGCGTCCTTTAAAACCGAAACAATATAGCCCCGTTCAAAAAAATAGGGGGTAGTTTCCGAATGTTGAACAGTATAAGTGATAGCCTGAAGCATTTGGCCAAAAGGCAAGCAGCGGAAGAAGCTGCTTTGCTAAGTAAGTTTAGAAGCTCCATCACTCGTAAGCTTAGCAAGATTCTTTATTCCTGAACTCTTTATCCTGTAAATTGTAGTTTTTGACTTTTCTATCTTGTCTTCGATATTCCATATTTCCAAGTGATTGACATAGAACATCCGCAATACTGACCTTTCAAGAGGATCGCTCAGCTTGTCAATGAGTTTAGAAGTTTCTAAACGTTCATTGATTAGATTAGAAAGTCTGTCTTGTATATCTTCTTTCAATTTCAAAACATAGAAAAGTTCATTCTCTGTATTGTTCACTCTACTAGTCTGGACTTTGGTTTGTGTCAGAGTTGATTTTTTAAATAAACCTTGATCTAAATACTGAAGTTCTAACTGCAAACTCTGAATCTCTTTATCTAACCATCTAATGCCTTCTAACTTTACTTTTACTTGCTCTGGTGTCATGCCTTAGCCTCCTCTTGTGGTATAATAAATCTATCTAATCTATACCAAGGAGTCAGTCGCAAGGCTGGCTTTTTGCTTGCTTTTCTCTCTGTTTTGGTATATACTTGATATATACAAACGAAGGAGAAAAGAAATGAATACAGTAAAAACCCGTAAAGTTGGGAACTCTCTGACTGTGACCATTCCCAAGGCGCTAGATGTCCCGGAAGGTCAAGAAATGGTTGTTTACAAAGGCGCTGATAATGTGATCGTCCTAGCTCCAAAGATTGCAGATCCATTCGCTGAAGCGGTTGATCTCCGTATGGAAAATGACTTTGAAGGGGTGAAACTACTTGACAGTGAAATCTAACTATATCCCAGAAAAGCAGGATATCATCTGGATAGACTTTGATCCATCTGTCGGGCGTGAGATCCAGAAGCGCCGCCCTGCCGTGGTGGTATCTCGTAAGGAATACTCAGAACGCACTGGCTTCGTTGCCGTCTGCCCTGTCACGCATGGCCAGAAGAAACTAGAAAAGCTAGGCTTGCTGGTTCCTGTCCTATCCTCTGAGGTAGACGGCTCAGTGAATCCGCTCCAGCTCTACACCTTCGACTTTCGAGAACGCCAGGCGCAAAAAATCACCACCATGGACACACCGAGCTTTCAGAAGGTTGTTCAACTCTATAACTTCATCTTTGAAGCATAAATCGATCAAGCTGAGGCGGAGCGCCTTGGCTTTTTGTATTTTCAACGACTGGTGGAATATGTCCATAATTGTCCATACCTGCCAACATGTTGTAAGCAACAAATCCAAAATAACAGACTTTTAAACATCTCTTATTTCCTTATCATTTTGTAGGGAGAAAATCCAAATTAAGGAAGCTAAAAAGTCTCCTTATCTCCTTACAGTTTTTCAGGGAGCAAAATCAAAATAAGCGATGTTATTTCCTGTCTTATTTCCTTACCGTTTGACAAGGAGAAAAACGAAAATAAGGATCTTTTAAATTCGTCTTAACTCCCTATCGTTTTGTAAGCAATTAAGAAGGCTTATTGTCGTCCTTATCTGCTTGTCATTCTGCAAGGAGTAAATCAGAAATAAGAGGGCTAAAAACTCCGCTTATCTGCTTGTCATTTCTCAGGGAGTTAGGGAGGGGTTATTATTGCTATTAATTGCTTGATAAATGGTAGGGAGATGTGGCCACTTTCTCGGGGTTCGCTCGAGGTTCAGGTACATGTAACCCCACCATTTTCTAGGCATATTTTTGCTACTACCTAGCCAAAACCTCACCATTGGAGAAGTTAGATACCTTACCAAAACCTTACCGTTCTATGGTTCTAAAAAGTAGCTGTACCTAACCAAAACCTTTACATTCTACGACTCTAAAAAATATAAATACCTTAGGTCAATCTTAGGGCTTTTAAAAATGTAACCTTAGCCTAATCTTAGCCTCTTTGATCTATGCTACCTTATACTAACCTTATACTTTTTATATATGCAACCTTAGCCTAATCTTAGCATTTTTTTAATATTCAACCTAACCCTTACCTCACCCTTTTTTGGAACGCTTACCGCACCCTTTTTTTGGAACGCTCGAACCAGTCAAAATCCTTGATATAGCTGACTTATTTCAAAGGTCAAACCGTCAAATATGTAGTATTTGTTTGTTTTGTAAATTGCACACTACTACAAATTATCATGTAAAAAAACCAAATCTATTGGGATAAGTAGCAATTAAGCCACAGAAAGAGGCAATGCCCCTTTGCTGCTATTCTTCACTGAGTAAGCCGCTTACTACCACATCACGGACAAACTGAGCTTGTTTTTCTTTGGGCAGTTGCAAAGCTTCAAGTAAAGACTCTAGGGCTTGCTTGTCAGTGCTTGCAATCAACTTCTTAATGATATTCTGAAACTGCCCTTCTAGGTACTCGCAAAAATGGATCCGCTGGGCTTGTGTTGGCTGCACTAGTACTGGTGAACTATCTGCAATCAGCAAGAAGCAGGCTTCCGCGATTTGGGCGAATAACTTTGCACGCGCTTCAGGGTGTCTGTATAACTCATAGGCGTTTATGCTGGTGTCTTCTGCCCGGAGCTTCTCACCTAGTTCAATCAATTCAGGCGTATCTTCAAGACACACTGGTGTTACATCCGCCATAAAATCGTCACGCTTACGGTTGAGTTCCTCCAGTTCCTGATCTGCCTGTTCAAAGTATGCTGGTTCTGTCATGGATTTCCTCCTTATTCTTTGTATAGGACCAGTAACGCTGTGATTGTATCTAAATTTTCATAGTCGCCACTAGTTGCCTCTGTATATTTCACGTCAATAACTTCAACGCTTGCCATAAAGTCGTTGACTTGAGATTCAAACTCCTGCAGGCTTTGCTTCTGTTGCTGATAAAATAGCTTGACTTTCATTTTTTAGCTCCTTTTTTATACACTTCTTGAAAATTTTATACACTTGTTTTTGAAAGTGTATAAAAAATAAAGTCAGTAGTACCAAGGGTTTTGCTATTGTTTTATACACTTTATACGCTTTATACATTAAAATAAAAATATATATAGGGGATAATAGGAACCCCATTTTTGAAACATAATATAAGGAAATTTTTTTATTTCCGTGTTTTTCGTATAAAGTGTATAAAACCCTTGATATGACAACGTTTTTAAGTGTATAAAATTTTTGCCCTACTGTATAAAGTGTATAAAATTCTTATTTTCTTTTTCTTCTCTTTTTGTACTCTGGCCAATGGTTGTAATACCCGCGTTCATTCTTTGGCTTTTTCTGCTTTTCGGGTGTCTCCCTACCATTAGCGTAAACTATACTCGCAAACGGCGGTAGGTCTTCTTTAGGATAAAAACCTTTATGGATCTGTTGCCCTGCAGGGATAACCTTCTGGCCAACTGCGAAACCTTCAGGCAGGTTGCTTTTGATTTCTCGATGTAAGCCCATTTCTGACCTGTTTTCTTTAATACCATAGTATTCTAGAAAACCTTTCCAAACGTGATAGACAAAACTATTAGGGATAAACTCACTTGTCAATTCATCAGTAAAAAACTTAGAAACAAAATCAATAACGGGGTTCATGTCCTTATGGTGTTCTTCAAGTATTTCAATAGACTTCGTAGGGTTAATGTCAGCGATTGGTGTTTCAATGGCCAACTTAACCAGGTACTCCAGAACTTCTTTGCGGTTAATGTAATCGTCTTTGATAGCCTTATTAGGTTTATCTTTGAATACTTTGGTAAAAGGTAAAATCCTAAACCGCCTATCAATAGCTGACTTATCCCCGTTCATTCTTGGTAAACCATTAGATGACTGTACCACCGTCATATTAAGGCGTATGCTGTAAGGGCGTTTCCCTTTGTCCTCTATGGTCATTATGTCGCCTGTTGCTAAGCTAAACATATCTGAAGTGTCTCTAATTACTGCGTCCTTTTGTACATCATCGCCGATTACAAGCGACTTTCCCAATAATATAGAGGTTGAAAATTGACTTTTTGTTAAGCCGGTGATCTTCAAACTGGCCACATTTTCCATACCAACTAGGTTTATAAGTAACTGCTGAAAAGTTCCTTTTCCTGTTCCACCTTCTCCGAAAAGCCAAAAGATCTTTTGTAATGACTGACCTGTGATGCTTGCTTTTATAATTTGGATAGCAAGGTTATAAAGCTCCTTGTCACCGTCAAACAACTCTAAAAGCCAAGCTGTCGGCTTCCAGCCGTTAATTATAGGCTCTTCTGCCCCAGGGTTATAACCTGTTTTTATCTTTCTTGTTGCTGTAATCTCTGGTGTAGTTTCTTCAAAAATGCCCGTCTTAGCATTGTATAGCTGTTTCCCAATTACAGTATAATTGCCTTGGATTTCCCTCATTTGGCTTTGTCTTGCTATTTTATAAAGCGTGTCAAATGCCTGTTTTTCTGTTGTGTTTGGATAAATGACAGAAATAAGATCTTGCAAAAATTCATTATCCTCTAACCAGATACCAAAATCAGGATTATAGAAATATAGTGGGGCTTTTTGCCCTTGTGCCTCTGGCTTAATTCTAATAAATCGGATATGCTTTTTTAACATAATAGCAACTCCCAGCGGATTAGTTGGTAAAGCCTTGCTGCTCTTTTCCTCGCCTTTCTGCTGGGCTAGTTCTTCATGCTGGGCCTCGGTCAACCTGCCTGCCTTTACATTTTCAAGGTGTTTGCTGTCTGCCATAACTTCTTCATAAGCTTGCTGATAAACCTTGTCCTTGATTTCTTGACACTCTTTGATAAGTTGCCCCCTAACACCTTTGAAAGTCTTAAAGTGCTTATCTTCACTTTCACGCACCTCTAATATTTCACTTTCCAGGCTTTTCAATTTTTCCTTTTCTATGGTCCTACCCTCTCTTTCTGTATTCTGCCCGTGCTATGCTGCTGAAAGTACGGTCTAGTTCCTCGATTGGTAAAGGTTCAGCAGTCACGCTATTAGCTATCTTTGTAAGTTCGTAGGCGGTCTCTAGATCACAATCAACCCACTTGTTAAAGAGCAAGCCTACAAAGCGTGTCAGCGCCACGTTACGACCTCCCTCGTCTCCAAAGCCATTGAAAAGCGTGTCAATAATTCTCATGGTCATTGACCTCTGGCCACTTGCTCTAGGCTTATAAAGCTCAGTAGTTCCTTGCTTCGCTCTTGGTTCAACCTTGGGGACTGGATAATCTAGGCCATGCTCTACGATTTTTTGATAGTCTGCTGGTTCTCCAGTGGTAACTGGTAGCCCTTGTAGTTGTGACCAGGTCAGACTGGCCATGTCAAAGGGTAGCCCAATCTTATCAGCAATTTCCTTAACTACCTGCTTGTAGGTTGCCTCATTCATCACATTGTCAGGCTTCACCACAAGGCGAAAACGGGGCTTTTCTAAGCTATGTTTGATAGTTGGGTATAGAATGTAGGAGTAGCCAAATAAAGCGCTAGAAATGGCTTTTATAAAGCCATCAGACGTCCCCTGTATATCGTCATAATCAAGGAAAATCAAATCCCTATATACCAGGGTAGTGTTGTTTCGCTTGTAACTGCCATTCTTTTCTGGTGTCACTTTCCCACTGATACAGTATGGCGCTTGTGTACGTTTAAATTCTTCAATGTTTGCCCCTTCAGGGACTACCAAAGGCTTAAAGCGTTCAATGTACTGGAACGGCTCAATCTTATCAAATGGATAGACAAGATTACTCTGAAAGCCTTTAGCCTCATAAATTGTCATACTATCGCCCCTTTTTGCGTTTCTTTTTTAACTTCTTCAGTAGCTTTTGTTCTTGGAACTGTTCCAAAGATCTGCCACGGTGCTTATACAATTTAATGTCATGATAATGACCTCCACCTTGTGCTGGGTGTGTGTTATATCTAGCCATTTTCCACCCCCAAAAACTTCAGCAAGTCAGAAACTCTATAATAGATCTTCCTAGTATCTTCTAGTGGGGGCTGGTATCGTCTTAACCCTGCACTTTCCCACCTTTGCAAAGTCTTATATTTTATGTCTAATTCGTCCATGGCTTCCTGTGCCGTGATTAATCCCGTCAAACGTGATTTGACTGTATCACGCGCTTCCAGGTAGTTCTCCACAAGCTCCAGAACGCCATGAGTTAGCTCATATTCGCTCTCTTTGCTGAGACTAAACAAATTCATCAGCTCCCTTCAGTAGTTGCTTGTAGCTCTCTAAATCGGCATTCAAAAGGACAGTCAGACGCTTCTGCTCCTCTTGTACTTGGTTATAGAATGCCTTTGCTCCGTCCAGTAGTTCCTCTTTGTTAGCTGGGATAAAGTAGCCTCTAAAAGCTCCGTGACGTACCCCAACGATAGGAACGCCGTAGCGCGTGATTAAACGGCTAATAATGTCCTGTACAGTTCTTTCTGCTAGCTTAGTGATCAGGCTGATTTCTGCCCCTGTTATGGAGTTCTCAGCCCCGACCTTGATTAGTCTTAATACTCGCTTGTCATTCATTGTTAGACTCATTCAATTCCTCCCCATACATTGACTCCTGCAAGCTGGATATAACGCCCATAATCGGGGGTTAAACTCTCGCTAGATGTTTCTAGCGTCTGTTTGCTTTCTCGCTCAAATTGGGCGCTTTTTTGGCGGTCTCGGTGGTTTAGATAAAGTAGTAAACCAATAAGTACCACAAGAAAGATAATTGCCTGTGTGTTGGTTAAATCTAGTTCGTTCATGTTATGCCCTCGCTTTATAGTTCTTGATGTAGTCCACTTGGTCGCTTTGTCCCATCTTCAGGAAGTCGTCCACCTCTTCAGTGCTTACTTTTCGATCTACAAAATCAGCAATAAACTGGAAGAGGTTTGGGCGTTTCTCCTTAATTTCAGCCATTTGTTTATCAAATTCTGCTTGTGTCATGTTGTCTAAGTCTAGTGTCATTTCAATAGCCCTCTTTCTTTCAAATCCTTTATAATCAAGCTACGTAAATACGTCCATGTTGAAGCAGTTGTGTGATTGATCCCATTACTTAAATTGTTTTCTTTTATTGCTCGATCTAAAAAACTGAATAGCAACCAGTCAGGAGCTTCACCATGCCTTTCTGTGCATTCATCGTCATATTTTTTTAATTCTCCAAGTAGGTTCTCAACATTCCTATTAAAGAAATCCTCATGACTTGCCTCTTGCTTTTTATATGCTTCAGATAATTTGTGAAACTGAAACCACAGCTGACTGATTGCCGATCTACAATCTTCGGCAATTTCTGTTGCTCCCTTATGATCTTTTGCTAGATGCCACTCCGATAAAATATCTAACTTTTCCTCAACTAGATGCAGCTCTTTTTCAAAATTTTCAAAATATGTATTCATAGTATTTACCTCTGTTTCTTTGTTTGTGTGATTGCTCTTTTTTAGATTTTTTTTATTTCATAACTCCTATTTTATTGCTAAAAATAAATACACATCTGACGGACGATAGAATATTTTCTTAGCTCCATCCGTTGGGGTCTGGTACCGCCGGAGACCAAGGGATTCCCAATTATCAAGTGTGGTGGCGCTAATATCCAGCAACTCCATCAACTCCTTGCGACTGATTAAATCTAGCTTACTTGTACGTTGTTTCTCTAATTCAACTAAGGTATTAAGAGCCTGTTTTAACTCTTTCAACCCCTCTAATTGAATTTCTTTGGATAATACCTCCATACGCTATACCTCCTCATGCAAGCTATCATGTAATACTTGTAACTAATTAGATAGATATTGATTAAGATCATAAGCAGCGCTCAATATTCTTTCTGCCGCAAATTGCCTTATAGAATTATCTTCGATACCAGAAACTGCATCAAAAGCAATTTCTTGAAATTTCAAAGCCGCTTGTACCATTCCTGCTATCTCTGCCAAGTCAGCAAATTTCTTATTTGCTTGTGTATCTGAAATTGTATCAACCATTTTTGATTTTCTCCTTTGTTTTTGGTAAAATTAAAATAATAATATTTGACAAGGGTACTTGTTACCCCTTGCTAAATACCTAACAAAACCACGCGCCTTGCCTTTGCTTGAGTTTTGTTATTTTTCCTTAGCCGTGTACGTTGGTTTGGTCGCCTGTACACGGCTTTTTACTTGTTTTAAATTTCTTCTACTAGCCAAGTCATCACGCTTTCATAGATACGTTTAGGGGCATCATAGTTTCCGTTCTCAACTTTGGTTAGAGTATTTGATTGAATACCTAACTGTTCTGATGCTGCTTTTTTAGTTAACTGTAATTTAGCACGTTTGATACGTACTTTTTCAGCAAGTGATAAAGTAATAAGCATTGGTTCACCTCCTTCTACGCAACTTCTTGCGTTAAATATATTATACCGCAACTTTTTGTGTTGTCAATAGCTTTTTTAAAATATTTTTAGATATATTTACACAATTTTTTGCGGTTTGTGATATAATTTCTATAAGGAGGAGCTATGAATAAATTAAAAATATTACGAAAAGAATATGGTATTTCTCAATCTGAACTATCAAAACGAACCGGAATTCCACTAAGAACCTTACAACATTGGGAATTAGGAAACACTATCAAACCTGAAAAGGCTAAAATACTTGCAGATTTTTTTAAAATCTCAGTTGCTACATTGCTAGGTTATGACGAAGACGAAAGTTCTAAGTTAATTACTGAAGAAACTAATTATGTAAACGTATCAGGAAGATTAAAACTCTCAAATGTAACTACACCAGATATTATTAAAGAATTTGAAAGAAAGTTTTTAGAAACTGAACTAGATGAATTTGAACAAAGCATTTATAGTTCACCTGCTGCTAAACTAACTGAGTTCTACAAGTTGTTATCAAGTCTTACCCCACCTTTTGATAATTTAGTTGCAAAGTGCGCTATTTTACCTAATCAAGATCGTATAGAATTAAACGATTTTGCAACTTATTTAGTGAGTAAAAACAACTTAAATAAGTAATATCTTATTCTCATGTATAGATACCTAACAAAACCACGCGCCTTGCCTGCTGATGGAAAGAAAGGTACAAATACATGAATATCAAAGAGAAAATCAAAAAGAATGATGAGGAAATGACTATCACACTAGTCAAAAACCCTGATATTCTGAAAACTATGGGCGAGAAAAAGAAAAACCAATTTTTGGTTGGTTTCGCTTTAGAAACTCAGAACGAAGAAGAAAACGCAAAAGGAAAACTGGTGCGAAAAAACCTAGATATGATTGTACTAAACTCACTAAAAGACAGTGGCGCAGGATTTAAAAACGATACCAATAAAATCAAAATCATCACACCTTCGGAGCAGAAAGATTTTGCTCTAAAATCCAAAGAAGATGTCGCAAAAGATATTTTGGATTTTGTAGAAGAGCAATTACAAAAAAAACATACTTAAAAAAGTATGTTTTTTTTGGCTTTATTTATAATTTATTGATGTTTCGTACTACTCTGCTCTATTGGCATCTTCCCATTGGTAAAAATTATCCAGTTCTTTTGTCAGTTTGGAAAGCGCAATAGCAAAAAGTCCCAAATCATCCAAAACACCGATAAAAGGAATAAAATCTGGAATAAAATCCAAAGGTGACAGCATATAGATAAATATAAGCGCAGGGATGATTACCGATGACTTATTCATCTTATATTCCCCTCTAAATGAAGACTTTATCATTCTAAAAATATCAGGAATTTTAGTGAAAAAACTTCTGTTTTTATAAACTTGATAAGCCAT
>ERZ772956.2570-NODE-2570-length-11410-cov-4.510084_pt1 | contig 11410 bp, 8 predicted proteins | sample MGYA00580683_ERZ772956 | MGnify/ENA primary metagenome ERZ772956 (study PRJEB29015, sample SAMEA2738077) | human oral metagenome | biome: human oral; feature: human-associated habitat; material: saliva | place: China | collected 2212 ...
TAGAATATGTACTTCTTCATAGTGTAAATCAAATTTAGTTGTATGATCTGATATATTTCTTAATATTGCCGCTACTATCATAGGACCAATATAACTAGGAAATTTCAAGAAGTGATTTAAAAATTCTGATACATAACTTCCAATAAACATTGCTAATAATATCATGAAAAATGCCTTAGCAAAACTTTCACCATCTAGCTTTTTCACATCGTTATTAAATAAAAACTCATCATTTCTAACTTGTTCATTATCAACTTCTTCAGCTACTACTTCTAAATTTTTTCCTTTTATCAATCTATTCGCAAGCGGTCCACCTATACTTGAACCAGCAATTAGTCCAAATGTAGCAGCTGCAATCGCCACACTCTTCGCACCATTATGACCTAACTCCTCAACAATTGGTGCCATTGCCGCCGCTGTTCCGTGTCCTCCTGTCATTGCCGTTGAACCTGTTAATAATGCAATTAGTGGATCAACTCCTGTTGCATATCCTATGCCCACAGCTAAAATATTTTGCAAGATCACTAATATTATGGAAACAATTAAAAACATAATAACTTTTCTTCCACCAATTTTTAATAATCTCCAGCTAGCATTAAAACCTATACTTGTGAAGAACAAAGTCATAAAGAAACTTTGTAAAGTATTATCAAACTCAAATATTACTAAGTTTGTTTGTCTTAGGACTAGGTTTAATATCGCAAACAAGAATCCTCCGATAACTGGTGATGGAATACAGTATGTTTCAAAGAATTTAACTCTACCTCTTAGAAATCTTCCCAAAATTAATATTACAACAGCCAATCCTACTGTTTGTATCATATCCATTTTTATATTAAACATATAATCATCCTTTCTATATTTTGTTATATTTTCTAACATGTTGTTATTAACCTTATATTTAGAAAGTACACTTTATTTATCCTAACTTTTTGAAAATTTTAAATGTAAATTTACAAAAAATTAGAATTTCATATATTAATATTACACTTTATTTTAATTTTTTTCAAGATTACGTTAGATTTTATTACATTTCTTTAAAAATTCCTAAAAAAACAAATGAAGCAACTAAACTCACGATTTCATACAAATCATTTAGTAAAGTCGCTCCTATATAGTTAATCTAGTACTAGAATTTTATTACATTATTTATTACTCTTTTTTTAGAAAATTGGTTTTAAAAATTCTGACCAAGTCTCATAGTTTTCTTCTGATTTGGCTTCTTCTGCTGACATCCACTTGATAACAAGTGTATCATCTTCTTTTACTTCCACTTTAGTTTTATCGACTTTACACTCATAGACAACACCTACATGGACTTGACCTACTTCTGTTTTATCATCATTTATCAACCCTATAAAGTGTAGATTATTTAATGCCTCTTCTTCAGAAACTCCCACTTCTTCATTCAACTCTCTAGCAGCGTTGATTTTTAACATTTCAAAAATTGTTTTTCCTTCAACCTCGTTCATATGTCCACCAATACCAACAGAAGCTTTACCATGAAGTCTTGCTTCACCTCCACCTACTAAGCGTTTATATACTAATACTTCATTAGTATTCGAATCTTTTAATAGTACGTACCCGATTAATTGTTTATAACTTGGATCTTCCTCCATATCTCCTCGACGTTTTACTTCATATGATTCGAATGTATCAATAATTTTTTTTGTCTTATCATCATTTTTTTCTATAAAACCATAGAAATGATTTTCCTCATTATTAAATAATTCTTTTCTATTTACAACTAGAATTTGTTCATCCCACTTACTCATCATTTTTTATCCTTTCTCTTTATTTTGCTTGGTATGTTCCTTCTCTCAATTCTTTAGCTATTTTCGCTATCTTTCTAAATCTATGATTAAGACCCGATTTCGACAATTTTCCATCTTCAATCATTTCTGCTATTTCTTTTAATGGATACTCTGGATACTTAAGTCTTGCTTCAGCAACAACTCGCAGTTTCTCATCAATATTATCCAACCCTATTCTTTCCTCAATTATATTAATATCCTCAACCTGCTTCGCAGAGGCATTAACAGTCTTATTCATATTCGCCATGTCGCAATTTTGCATCCTATTAACAGAGTTATTTATATCTCTAACAATTCTTTCATCTTCAAATTGGAATAAAGCTTGAAAAGCTCCTACCAAATTAATAAACTCAGCTATCTTCTCAGATTCCTTAATATAAACAATGAATCCTTTTTTTCTTTCAAGGCTTCTTGCATTCAATTTATAACTATTTAATAGTTCATTTAATTCTCTATTGTGTTCCTCATAAGATGAGAAAATCTCCATATGATAACTAGATGTTCGAGGGTTATTTATCGAACCACCTGCTAAAAATGCACCACGTAAATATGCTCGCTTTTTCTCATCCGTATCTATTAATTCTTTAGCAATATCTATTCTCATTGTGTAATTATCATTTAGAATATAGAGATCTGTAAGTATTTCTTTAACATTCTGATCTAAACGACAAATATAAACATTGTTTTTCTTTAATTTTAATTTTTTTCGTACAGAAATATTCACATGTACATCATAAAAATACTTAATTAAAGAAAACATTCTTCGTGCAATTGAGGCATTCTCAGTTTGAAAACTTAAACTTAACCTACCATTCGATATATTTAATACACCGTTCATTTTTATAAGAGCAGATAACTCAGATAAAAATTCTCTGTCTTTTGTTATCTCTATTAAAGTTAACTCTTTTTTCATATCTGAAGCGTATGACATAAATTCCCTCCTATCTTCATTTTTCTATAACTTATATATTTTATCATGATAACAGTAAATTAACAAATCATTTGAGTCGAAAATAGAGTTAACATCGTACATTTGTAAATGATGCGAGACAAAAAAAGAGTTAACATACTATGTACATTAACTCATCTTTTCTAATATTTTATTTTTATTATTCTCATTTACCTCTATACGTTCTTTTATCCCTCGTTTATCAAAGAAAAGAACTTCGTCAGAAACTTGACATAAAAACTCATAGTCATGTGTAATTATAAATATCACTACATCGTTTTTAGCTATTTGCTCTATTAAATTGCTTAATTCTAACATGTTTACATAATCTAGTCCACTTGTTGGTTCATCAAATACTAGGATTTTTTTATTAGATAGTAATGCAGAAGCTATTGCTACCCTTTGTTTTTCTCCTCCAGATAGTGTATTAGGATGACGATTTAAAAATTTCCTAATATTTAATTTATCTACCACTTCATCAAATAACTCTAAATTATCACTACCTAACTTTATCTCCTTCTCAACAAGATTCGTAAATAGTTGATAATTTACATCTTGCATTACTTGAAATGTACTTCTTATTAAATCTTTTTTATTAAGATTTTTTCCATTAAGTATAACTTTATGTTTAGATTTATGTAGTCCACATAGAGCATTAGCAAAAGTAGTTTTCCCACATCCGTTAGCACCGATTATAGAATAAATTCTTGAAGAAGAAAAACTCTCATTTTTTAAATTAACTTGATGATTATGGACTTTATAATCTAGTTGCTCAATATTTAAATAATGCTCTTTATTCTTTCTAGGGTCTTTCTTACCAAGTTCTACTTTTGATAAATCTATTTGTCTAGTTTGACACACTCTACTATCAAAGTCGGAAAGCTGTTCTTTTGTAACTTCGTGCACCAGTTTACCATCTTTAATGATATACATTCTATCGATTAAATCTTTTAAGTAATAGATTCTATGCTCAGCTACAATTATTGTCTTCCCTTTATTCTTCAATGTTTCTATTATTGAAGATATAAGTTTTATAGATTTTAAATCTAGATTACTAGTAATTTCATCAAGAACATATACATCAGCATCTAACATCATACTAGCCATAAAAGCTAGTTTTTGCTTTTCACCACCGCTTAATTCTAAGACATTTCTATCTAGTAGATAATCTGCAGAAAACTCATTTACTACCTCATCAATTCTATTTTGAATTTCAGGTTTAGAATAACCATAATTTTCCATACTAAAAGCAAGTTCACTAGTAGAGTCTAAATTGAAAAACTGATTCTTAGGATTTTGGAATACACTTCCTACAACCTTAGAAAAATCTTTTAGTCTATCTCCTATACTTAGATGTGCAACTTTAAATTCTCCACTAAAACCACCATCAAAAAATTCAGGAGCTAGACCATTTAAAACCCTCATAATTGTTGTTTTTCCACAGCCACTTGCTCCCGTAAATAAAATACATTCACCTTTTTTGATTTCTAGTGACAAATTTTCAATATTTAATTTTTTAGATTCAACATATTTGTAATTAAAATTTTTAAATGTTATCAACTTATCACCTCATAAACATAATAAAACAAAAAATTATAGTAACAGCTACCATAACCAAATAATCAAGCTTGTTAAACTTTAATTCAATATAACTGGTTGGTTTTTCTTCATTATCTATACCACGGCACAAACACGAAACAGAAAGTTCATTAGCAATATTTGTACTTATAATTACATAAGGAACAAATATATATTCGAAAAATTTAAATGGATGAAGTAAGTAGTAACCTCTACTTACTCCAATCCCCTTCATTTTTAATGAATTCTTTATTTGTTTGTAATCTGTAAGTAAAACAGGAAAAAATCTATATAAAACTGCTAGAACTATTATCATTTTCTTTGGCAATCTGATGTTTCTTAAAAAACATATCAATTCAGATACTTTTGAACTACTAACCAACGCCATACCCGCACATAGTGGGAAATATAAAGTTTTAAACATTAGAGCTGTTAGTAGTAAGAAACTGTCAAGAACTTGAAGTGTTACTGTATGAGCAAAGAACACTTCATAAGCTGTTAAGAAAAGATATATCCCGAAAAATCTAATCATTCTGTTAAAGTTAGAACTTATTCCTAAGTATATTGAAAAACAAAGTGCAATAACTAAATGTGTGCTAATTGACATCATTTTAAACATTAAAATATTAGCAATGATCAATATAAAAATCTTAGTTCTTATATCTAACTTCAACATACTATATACCTGCTTTATTGAAATTCTTGAAGTATAATTTTCTTCCAAGATAAGTTCCAATAATTGAGAAAATTATTGTAAAGATAACTATAAAAATAAATGTTTTCATATCAGTAGAACTCATAACTAAGTTAATTTTTTCTTGAGAATAATTTCTATTTTGAAGATGTTTTACATATGCATCTTTCATAAAGAACATTGGTAATATTAATCCAATATTTCCTAAATTAAAGAATAAATATGATAAATATTCATTTCCATATCTGAATGCAATCTCCGCTAAAACTGCTGCTCCAATTAGAACAACTCCACCTACTACAGAGTGACCAGATACAGTCATAAAAATACCAATGATTGCTATCATAATAAATATTGCCATATTCTTATTAATTTTATTAAAAATTAAACTATACACACTTCCACAAACTAGAGCAGCCGTAATAGAAGTATAAGTAGCAAAATAGACTTTTCCGCCAAATATCAATGATGTTAAAAGTGTAGAGATTCCAATTCCCACAGCCATTACAAGAATTAATAAAATAGTATAAAGTCCTAAAGTAATTAAATCTTTAATCTGTAAATTTTTATTTTCTTCTTTATTTATATATTTTAATTCTGTCATCTATTACCTCACTATAATTTCTTCAGTGCATCTAGAGCATTGTTGTAGTCTGGCTCTTCACCAACTTCCTCTAACACTTCTTTATAGCGGATAACTCCTTCTTCATCAAGGACGAATACAGCACGAGATAATAAACCTAATTCTTCAATTAATAATCCATTGTTAGTTTCAAAATCACGATATTTATAATCAGAAACAGTAATTGCATTATTAATTTCTTTATCAGCACAGAATCTTCCTAATGCAAATGGTAAGTCTTTTGATACTGTAATAACTACTGTATCAGCTAAATCACCTACTGCTTTATTAAAGTTAATAGTTTGTAAAGCACATACTCCTGTGTCTACAGATGGGAATGTGTTGACAATTACTTTTTTCCCTTTATAATCTGATAATTTAAACTCTGATAATGTTTTAGTAACAGCTCTAAAATCTGGGAAAACATCTCCTAAGTTTAACTTGTCTTCAATAGTAACTGGTGTTCCTTTAAAGCTTATTGTTTTCTTCATAATTAATACCTCTTTTTAATATAATTTATATTGATAAAACTATCTACAACTAATGATAACATATTTCAATTAGAGTTAAAAGTTTTTTTAATAATTTACTAGTATTTTAAGCGTTTTTTATGTAGTTTTGTTATAATTTTATGATATAATAGAATGGAATATTGTTTGAAAGGATTATTTTTATGTCAAAAGAAGAAAAAGATATAGTAGTTAAAAATGATACTACAGACACGACTGAAGAAAAAGATAACTCTACATCTTTTTTTGGTCGTTTAAAAAAACAAGTGAAAACTCTTAATTTTAAAAATAATGAATCTAAGGATAACGAAAAGACAGATTCTCATATTGATGAATCTGCTATCGAAAAAGAACTTCGAGAAAAAGAAAAAGAAGTAAAAAAACAAGAACAAGAATTAAAAAAACGAGCTTTAGAGCTAGAAAAAGCTAAAAAACAATTTGAAGAGCAACAGCGTAAGATAGAAGAAGAGAAGAAGAAAAACGAACTTGCTCGTGCAGAAAGAGAAAGACTTGAAAAAGAACGTATTGCTCGTGAAAAAGAATTAGAGCGTCAACGTATTGAAAAAGAAAAAGCGGAAAAACGTGAACAAGAACGTCTTGAAAAAGAACGAATCGCTCGCGAAAAAGAATTAGAACGTCAACGTATCGAAAAAGAACAAGAAGAAAAAAGAAAAAGAGAATTTAGACGAAAAGAAAAAGAATTTAAGTTATCAGAAGATAAGAAAAAATTAGAGCTATTACAAAAAGAAAATGAGATGAGAGAACACGAAAATACTCTTCTATCATTACAAACCTCATTAATTTCTCTAGAAGATAAAATAGAAGAAAAGAAACTTACTATCTCTACTCTAAAAAATAGAAATGCTGATAAAGAGAAAATAATGCTAGAAGAAAAAAGACTTAATGTTTTAAATTCTCAAAGACAAGTTACTCTAAAAGACATTACAACTGAGAAAAAGGCAATAGAAAAAATTCAAAAATATCTTGATATTGAATATAAACTAGACGGGCTTAAAAAGGAAATCCACAGTATCAAAAAAGAAGTTGTTAATGAAGATGAAACCGCATTTAAAGTTAAATATATTGACAACAAATCTAAAAATATATTCGTGGTATCTCTTCTAAGTATTAAAGCTTTTATTTCTAAATCTATTTTAAGAAATAAAGTTGAGAATTATGATAAAATACAAAAAGTAGCCAAAAATATTAAGGTTAGAATTGCAACTTCAATAATCTTAGCATTATTATTATCAATTTGTTTCTTAGTTACTCTAAAATTCATTTCTTCTGCTAAGGAGCACTATATCGGTTTCGGTGAGACAAACAATAGCGCTGTCGATACTACAGACGAATTGAAAAAACAAAAAGAAGCTGAGGAAAAAGAAAAAATTCTTAAAGCACAAGAACAAGCCAACGCTGTTCGTATAGATTCAGAAGCGCAAGATGAAGAAATAACTGCGAAATTAGCTGGAACATTCTCATCTTACTCATTCGACGTGGACCGTGAAGTTACAGTTAATAAAAAAATTCATGCATTTAAATCAGCTTCTTGGTCAGAACCAGGTGAAGTAATTGAACCTGGAACAAAACTAACAGTAGATAAGATAGTTTCTCCCGCAGGTTACATTATGTATCATATTTCATCTGGGAATTTACAAGGGCAGTATATTACAGCAAATGAAAAATTTGTTTCTGTAGATAAGAAAAATGATCAACTTGAAAACTTTATCTCTCGTCCAGTTGCAATTAAATTCTTGACTACACAAAATATTTATTCTGACGAGTCTCTAAGCAGTGTTAGATCAACTTATGGTAATGGCGCTCAATTAAACATTAATGGTATTGGTATTTCTAAAAATAATAGATTAATATATCATGTAGCTGATGGATCCTTTGTACCTGTTAATCCAGTTCGTGTAATTGAAACAAACAGAGAAGCACCTAAGCAAAAGAGTAATGATAATAAAAATACCGCTAATACAACCAATTCTCAAAACACTCAAAAGAGAACAACTAGATAACAAACTAATCCACCTTGGTTATTAATCAAGGTGGATTTTCTAATAAGAAAGAGAACATAGCACTTGGCTATATTCTCTTTTCTATTATCTAATTTCTGCTCCATTAGGAATTTCAGAATTAATTTCTACTACTCGTAAAATACCATCTTTTTCAGCTGATAGTATCATACCTTCACTTAATTCACCACATAATTTAACTGGTTTTAAGTTAGCTACTACAGCTACTTTTTTACCAACTAATTCTGCTGGATCATAATATTTAGCAATACCAGAAACTATCTGTCTTTGATGATTACCTAAATCTAATTTGAATTTTAATAGTTTAGAACTTTTCTTAACCTTTTCACATTCTAATACTTCTGCAACCCTTAAAGAAGTCTCGAAGAATTTATCGATTGTAATTTCTTCAGCAAGTTCTACATAACTATCGTCTTTTTCTTCTTTTGATTCAGTTTCTAAGTTTTCTAAAGCCTTAGGAGACATTTGAGTTTTAATATACTGTACCTCTACTTCTTTATCAAATCTTGGGAAAATTGGAGTTGGTTTTTCTACAACTTTAACCGTTCCATCAAATACTCCAAATGTTTTAGCAGATTCGAATACTAATAATTCTTCTTTAACACCTAATTGTTTAGCAATTTCAACAGGTGCTTTTGTTAAAGCTGGCGCTATTAAAATTGTAGCAATACGCAGACTTTCTGCTAAATAGTTCATCACCTTATCTAGTTCAGGTTGATTAGCTTCATCTTTCGCTAAAATCCATGGTGTTGTTTGATCGATATATTTATTAGTTCTTGAAATGAACTTCCATACCGATTCTAGAGCTTTAGAGAACTGCATATTTTCCATATATTCTTCATACTCTGAAATAACTTCTTTTGATAAAGCTATTAATTCTTTATCAAATTCTGTAGTTGGTTCCACGAATTTTGGAATAACTCCACCACAGTATTTGTTAATCATTGAAATAGTTCTGTTTAATAAGTTTCCTAAATCATTTGATAAATCTGAGTTAATTCTATCTATAAAACTTTCAGGAGTGAAGATACCGTCTTGACCAAATGGAACCTCACGTAATAAATAGTAACGAGCTGAATCTAAACCATAACGTTCTATTAACATGTATGGATCAACTACATTACCTTTAGATTTACTCATTTTACCATCTTTCATTAATAACCAACCATGAGCAAAAATTTTCTTAGGTAGTGGTAAATCTAATGCCATTAGAAGTATCGGCCAATAAATTACGTGGAAACGTACGATTTCTTTCCCAACAACTTGCACATCTGCAGGCCAATATTTATTAAATAATTCTTCACTATCTCCAGTTGCATAACCTAAAGCTGTAATGTAGTTAACTAAAGCGTCAATCCAAACATATACAACGTGTTTCGGATTAGATTTTACTTTCACTCCCCAATCGAAAGTTGTACGAGTAACTGCTAAATCCTCCAATCCTGGCTTAATGAAGTTGTTAAGCATCTCATTTTTTCTACTTTCAGGTAGAATAAATTCAGGATGTTCATCATAGTATTTAACTAATCTGTCAGCATATTTACTCATTTTGAAGAAATAACATTCTTCACTAACTAATTTTACTTCATTTCCACTTGGTGCAATACCACCAATCATATTACCTTCTTCATCTCTGAATACTTCTTGAAGTTGTGTTTCTGTAAAATATTCTTCGTCACTGATAGAATACCAACCTTTGTACTCTCCTAAATAAATATCACCTTTTTCAACTAATCTATCAAAAATTTCAGCAACTGCTCTTTCGTGATAATCATCTGTAGTACGAATAAACTTACTATAGTTAATATCCATAGCTTCCCATAATTTTTTAATATCCTTAATCATTTCATCAACATAAGCTTGTTCTGAAATACCTTTTTCTTGAGCTTTTTGTTGAATTTTTTGACCGTGTTCATCTGTACCTGTTAAAAAGTATGTATCATATCCACTTAATTTTTTATATCTTGTTAAAGCATCACACGCTACTGTTGTATAAGCATGCCCTATGTGTAAGTTACCACTTGGGTAATAAATAGGAGTTGTAACATAAAATGTTTTTTTAGTCATCTTACAACCATCCTCACTTTCATTTCAATTTTTTAGTTAATATACATTACTATTGTACCATATAATTGAGGCTAATGCATGATTTTTTATCATTTTTTTCAAATTTCAAAATACTATTATATAAAAAAAGATATAACTCTTTTATAATTCAAAATAAATATTAAACACTTTTTTAATCGTCATTATTTAATATCTACCTCAATATTAATATCCGAACAAATATCCAGATTGATATTTTCGTTATAGAGTTATATCTTTCTTATTTTTTAAAAATCATTGTAATTTTATTTTTTTGCTAATTTAGCGATTTCAACTATTGTATCTGCAGCTTTTTCCATATGTTCTAAACAGCTAAATTCATATTGTCCATGGAAGTTCTCTCCTCCTACGAAGATATTAGGAGTTGGGATACCCATATACGAAATTTTAGAACCATCTGTTCCACCGCGAATTGGAATAATAATAGGTGTTACACCTACATTTTTAATAGCTTGTTCCGCTACATCGACACAGCGTTTATCTTTTTTAATTACATCTCCCATATTGTAATATTGATCGAATAGGTCATATTCCACAACATTACCATATTTTTCATTAATTTTTGCTGCTACCTCTTCAGCAAATTTCTTGCGTGCTTCAAATTTCTCTTTATCATGATCGCGAATTATATAAACCATCTCTGCTTCTTCAATTCTAGCTTGCATATTATGTAATAAATAGAACCCTTCGTATCCTTCTGTGTGCTCAGGAACTTCTTTTTCTGGGAACAATGAAGCCAATTCTGCAGCAATTGTATTTGCATTTTTCATTTTTCCTTTTGCTGTACCAGGATGTACACTTACACCTGTAATCTTATATGTGATTTGAGCCGCGTTAAAGCTTTCATATTCAAGTTCACCAAGAACACCACCATCCATAGTGAAAGCATAATCAGTTGCAAATCCTTTAGCGTCAAAATGATCCGCTCCACGTCCGATTTCTTCATCAGGACCAAATGCAATTCTAATATCACCATGTTCTATTTCTGGATGCTCACTTAAATACTTAATAGCTTCTACTATTTCAGTAATTCCAGCTTTATCATCAGCACCTAGTAAAGTCGTCCCATCCGTAGTAATTAAAGTTAGTCCTTTATAAT
>ERZ772956.2572-NODE-2572-length-11404-cov-56.190501_pt1 | contig 11404 bp, 4 predicted proteins | sample MGYA00580683_ERZ772956 | MGnify/ENA primary metagenome ERZ772956 (study PRJEB29015, sample SAMEA2738077) | human oral metagenome | biome: human oral; feature: human-associated habitat; material: saliva | place: China | collected 2212 ...
CTGCGCATCAAGAGTCTCTTAATGGAACTGAAGAATGCAAAAGAGTTTGAGAATGTACGCCCATACTCACCTATGCAGCAGGAAATTCTAAGAATATACGAGGAGGGAGCCTTGCAGGAATTAACTAAAGAGGATGCCCAATATACTGAGATTTCTAAGATTTCTCAAATGGCACAACCTTCTGCAAACGAATTACTTAAATACAGACTTTGGTTAGAACAAAAGTATTGTTCACCCTATACAGGTAAACCTATTTCTCTGTCAAAACTATTCACATCTGCTTATCAAATAGAACATATTATCCCACAGAGCCGATATTTTGATGATTCATTCACAAATAAGGTCATCTGTGAGGCTGAGGTAAATCAGCTCAAGAGTAATATGTTAGGTTACGAATTCATCAAGAAACATGGTGGCGAAATCGTACATTGTACGATGATAGGTGACGTGAAGATATACGATACTAAGGAATTTTCTAACTTCGTAACAGAACATTATGCCAACAATAGACGTAAGAAGGAAAAACTCTTAATGGAGAACATACCACAGGAGTTCCTTAATCGTCAAATGAATGACAGTCGATATATCAGTAAGAAGGTGATGGCAATCCTATCTAATATTGTACGTAAAGAAAATGAACAAGAGGCCAAATCTAAATTTGTTATCGCATGCTCAGGAGGCATAACAAACCGCCTGAAACAGGATTGGGGACTGAATGATGTATGGAACAGCATCGTTTATCCACGTTTTGAACGTCTCAACAAACTCACCAATACAGAAAACTTTGGACGTTGGGAGAACAAAGAAGGGAAACAAGTATTCCAAACCTCAGTACCTTTAGAACTACAGAAGGGCTTTAGTAAGAAGCGTATAGACCATCGCCATCACGCTATGGATGCTCTCGTCATAGCTTGTGCATCAAATAACATTATCAACTACCTCAATAATGAATCTGCCAAGAGTAAAGAGAAGAGAGAAGACCTAAGAAAGAAGCTTTGTGATAAGAATCGCATTATACGCAAACCTTGGGAAACCTTCACACAAGATGCTCATACAGCTCTTGAGGATGTCGTAGTAAGCTTTAAGAATTATGTGCGTGTCATCAACAAGGCAACAAACTATTACGAGAAGTATGATAAGAATGGAAAGAAAGGAATAGCAGAGCAGAAAGGGCAAGATATGTGGGCTATAAGAAAGCCTATGCATAAAGAGACTGTGTTTGGTCAAGTTAATCTCCGACGTAAAGTTACCATCAAACTAAAGGATGCACTTGAAAAGATTCCTGCTATCTGCGACAAGGAACTACGTGACTACATCAACATATTAGTAGCGAAACAGTTCAATAAGAAACAAATACTTGCACATTTCAAAAGCATCAACTATCGTCTAAATATGAAATCTGTAGACAAGGTTGACGTATGGCAGTTCAGTAACGAAAAGGAGCCTATGGTTGCTACGCGTAAGCCTATCGACACGTCATTTGATGATAAACGCATTGCTACCATTACTGATACTGGTATCCAAAATATTCTTCGCAACTACCTTAAAGCAAAAGACAATAATCCAAACATTGCCTTTACTCCAGAAGGAATAGCTGAAATGAATAAGCATATCACTGAATATAACAATGGTAAGCGACATCAACCTATTCTGAAGGTCAGAGTCTCAGAGCCTAAGGGGGCTAAATACCAAGTAGGTGAAACGGGTAATAAAACGTCAAAGTTTGTTGAAGCACAAAAAGGAACAAATCTCTACTTTGCAATCTACGAAGATAAAGAAGGTAATCGTTCATACAACACCATCCCATTAATTGAAGTTATAGAACGATTGAAACAAGGATTATCTCCTGTTCCAGATGCGAATGAAAAAGGTATACCATTGAAGTTTCATCTTTCTCCAAATGATTTAGTATATGTACCTAAAACAGAAGAAGAAAATGAAATTAAAATGGGACAAATATATAAGTTTGTAGATTCTAGCGGAACAACAGCAAACTTTATCCCTCATAGAGTTTCTAACCTCATTTACAATGTAGATAAAAAGATTGCAGAAAACTTCTGTAATCATGAAATAATCCAGAACGAATATGGAATAGGCAGTTCACAATCAAAGAATCAGAAATCAATCACTGGCGAAATGATTAAAGCAGTCTGTTGGAAACTTGAAGTCGACCGATTAGGGAACATACATAAGATTATAAAGTAAAAGTATTGCCTATGATAAAGAAAACTCTATGCTTCAGCAATCCTATCTACTTAAGTTTACGAAATGCACAATTAGTCCTGCATGTACCAGAAGTAGAAAGTAATAAGACATTGCCTGAAGCTATAAAAAAAGAAGCAGAGCGTACCATCCCGATAGAGGATATCGGGGTGGTAATCCTCGACAATAGGCGTATTACCATAACTTCTGGGGTAATGGAGGCTTTACTTGAGAACAACTGCGCAGTCATCACTTGCAATCAAAAGAGTATGCCAGTAGGGTTACTTCTGCCACTATGCGGTAACACTACACAAAACGAACGCTTTCGCTCTCAATTAGAAGCATCTTTACCTTTACGGAAACAACTTTGGCAACAGACAATAAAACAAAAAATCCTTAATCAAGAGTATGTGCTACGGACAAATACAGATAAGGAAACCAATTGTATGCGTGTCTGGTCTAATGATGTACGTAGTGGAGACCCTGATAACCTTGAAGCAAGAGCTGCTGCCTATTATTGGAAAAACCTCTTTATAAATTATCCAAACTTTGTAAGAGACAGAGAAGGAACCCCTCCTAATAATCTCTTAAACTATGGCTATGCAATTCTTCGTGCCATAATCGCTCGAGCCTTAGTAGGAAGTGGATTGCTACCAACCTTAGGAATCCATCATCATAATAGGTATAACGCCTATTGTCTTGCTGATGATATTATGGAACCCTATCGCCCTTATGTCGATCAATTAGTGTTAGATATCATTCAACGCAACTTAGAAATATCTGATATCACACGAGATTTGAAAATGCAACTTCTCGGTATTCCAATGTTAGATGTAGTGATAAATGGCAAACGCAGTCCTTTAATGATTGCTGCCCAACAAACTACAGCCTCACTTGCAAGATGTTTTGCTGGGGAAAACAAACGCATTAGTTACCCAGAAATGTAAAAGTAGTATGACTGGCTTTAAGCGCTTTAGTGAGTACCGAATTATGTGGATTCTTGTATTCTTTGATCTACCAACAGAAACCAAGAAGGAGAAGAAAGCATATAGCGATTTCCGGAAATCCCTTATAAAGGATGGATTTACTATGTTCCAGTTTTCCATCTATGTACGCCATTGCGCAAGTATGGAAAATGCAGAGGTACATATAAAACGAGTTCGAACCATGTTACCAAAGTTAGGGAAAGTAGGAATACTCTGTATAACAGATAAACAATTTGCAAACATCCAACTTTACTATGGCGAAAAAGAACAAACTCCTAACGCACCTGGACAACAATTAGAACTTTTTTAAACTTTATACCCTAACAATTAAAAACAAGCTTTCAATATCCTCTTAAACAACTTAAAAACTTATCCTTCTCAGCATAGTCATTAAAGTAAAAAATCCCATTCTAAACGAATGGGATTTCACTTTGTAGTATCAATTTATTTTCGAATAACAACCTTATATCTTGCTATTAGCCAATAAATTATACAACTTCTGTTGTTTTAGATACCACAAAGGTACTGATTTTCAAGCAAATCACAACGCCTATTACTAACGGCATAGTTAACGGTCGTTGTTTTAGATACCACAAAGGTACTGATTTTCAAGCAAATCACAACGTCGTATCTTTGCGCCATAGTTAAACAATTGTTGTTTTAGATACCACAAAGGTACTGATTTTCAAGCAAATCACAACACGCTCTTGTTAAGTTGCCTGTTGAACAATGTTGTTTTAGATACCACAAAGGTACTGATTTTCAAGCAAATCACAACTTAATGCTACAAATTCGCTTAAAGGTGATTGTTGTTTTAGATACCACAAAGGTACTGATTTTCAAGCAAATCACAACTTGTATAGTTATGATTAATTTAACATATTCGTTGTTTTAGATACCACAAAGGTACTGATTTTCAAGCAAATCACAACTGGGTGGTAAATCTATTGGATTTGCTACATGTTGTTTTAGATACCACAAAGGTACTGATTTTCAAGCAAATCACAACTATTTATATCAATTAGTTACTAATCATGTGTTGTTTTAGATACCACAAAGGTACTGATTTTCAAGCAAATCACAACTTTGACAAAACAGAAGTTGCGAAAGCAGTAGTTGTTTTAGATACCACAAAGGTACTGATTTTCAAGCAAATCACAACATACTGTCTTAGGTCTTAAACCAACCAACGTTGTTTTAGATACCACAAAGGTACTGATTTTCAAGCAAATCACAACGCTGACTTAGGCATGAATGCCGCCAATTCAGTTGTTTTAGATACCACAAAGGTACTGATTTTCAAGCAAATCACAACACAAAATCAATACTAAATAGGTCGTAGAAGGTTGTTTTAGATACCACAAAGGTACTGATTTTCAAGCAAATCACAACATGACAACAATCGTGACATCATACGCTTTGTTGTTTTAGATACCACAAAGGTACTGATTTTCAAGCAAATCACAACTAAATCTCTTCTCTCCAGTTTGGGTTATTCGTTGTTTTAGATACCACAAAGGTACTGATTTTCAAGCAAATCACAACATGGCAGAACTGATAGCAACCTCCTTGTTGGTTGTTTTAGATACCACAAAGGTACTGATTTTCAAGCAAATCACAACCCATGCCGTATATCTCTTCATCAGCCCATCGTTGTTTTAGATACCACAAAGGTACTGATTTTCAAGCAAATCACAACATGCCTGCCCTGCATCATAGCCGTATTGCGTTGTTTTAGATACCACAAAGGTACTGATTTTCAAGCAAATCACAACACAATGAATAATGCTCTACTCACGGTATATGTTGTTTTAGATACCACAAAGGTACTGATTTTCAAGCAAATCACAACAGAATCTTCTGATAGTACCCATTCGGTTTTGTTGTTTTAGATACCACAAAGGTACTGATTTTCAAGCAAATCACAACTTTGTTAAAACAGAAGTAGCAAATGAAGAAGTTGTTTTAGATACCACAAAGGTACTGATTTTCAAGCAAATCACAACCCTCGACCGATATATTACAGAGAAAAATCCGTTGTTTTAGATACCACAAAGGTACTGATTTTCAAGCAAATCACAACCTGTCGGCTATGGTGGTGATTCACATACTGGTTGTTTTAGATACCACAAAGGTACTGATTTTCAAGCAAATCACAACGTACCCAAAGAAGTTTTAAGCAAACCTTTTGTTGTTTTAGATACCACAAAGGTACTGATTTTCAAGCAAATCACAACAGCAAACAGACAGTTTCGAGCCTATAACTAGTTGTTTTAGATACCACAAAGGTACTGATTTTCAAGCAAATCACAACGCCTGTTCTTGCCTATTATAAGGCGTGGTTGTTGTTTTAGATACCACAAAGGTACTGATTTTCAAGCAAATCACAACCTGTTCAGTGTAATTGCAGTTACTTCGTTAGTTGTTTTAGATACCACAAAGGTACTGATTTTCAAGCAAATCACAACTGGTATTCGTCTTAACTCTCTTGGTAGACGTTGTTTTAGATACCACAAAGGTACTGATTTTCAAGCAAATCACAACAGCAAACCGACAGTTTTGTTCCTATTACAAGTTGTTTTAGATACCACAAAGGTACTGATTTTCAAGCAAATCACAACTAGTCCCTACAATATTGTAGGGGCTTTTCCGTTGTTTTAGATACCACAAAGGTACTGATTTTCAAGCAAATCACAACCCAAGGTGATGACCCTATTATCTATATGTGTTGTTTTAGATACCACAAAGGTACTGATTTTCAAGCAAATCACAACAAGGCGTGGTATGATAAGTATTTCCCCTCTGTTGTTTTAGATACCACAAAGGTACTGATTTTCAAGCAAATCACAACTAATGATAGACAGACCCTTAAACTTGTTCCGTTGTTTTAGATACCACAAAGGTACTGATTTTCAAGCAAATCACAACAGAAAGTCGACATAACCATAAGAGTAAATGTTGTTTTAGATACCACAAAGGTACTGATTTTCAAGCAAATCACAACTAAATAGAGTGGATAGTATCAATTAACTCAGTTGTTTTAGATACCACAAAGGTACTGATTTTCAAGCAAATCACAACGGAATCGTGGATATTCGGAACAAAACATGGTTGTTTTAGATACCACAAAGGTACTGATTTTCAAGCAAATCACAACGCCTTGTATGCTTGAGTTCCTCTCTCCTGAGTTGTTTTAGATACCACAAAGGTACTGATTTTCAAGCAAATCACAACAAATATTTTATTTGTTTCGAATATGGAAAAGTTGTTTTAGATACCACAAAGGTACTGATTTTCAAGCAAATCACAACACGTAGATTGAGGTTGGCTGTAAGTTCACGTTGTTTTAGATACCACAAAGGTACTGATTTTCAAGCAAATCACAACTGTTATTAAGATGTTCTTCTTTACTATTAAGTTGTTTTAGATACCACAAAGGTACTGATTTTCAAGCAAATCACAACTACAAGTACCCCGAATATACAGAGTTCAGAGTTGTTTTAGATACCACAAAGGTACTGATTTTCAAGCAAATCACAACATGTATATTTGCAAACATGCTATAAAAGGGGTTGTTTTAGATACCACAAAGGTACTGATTTTCAAGCAAATCACAACGCTGCTTAACCTATGATTTATACCCTGCTAGTTGTTTTAGATACCACAAAGGTACTGATTTTCAAGCAAATCACAACATAAGAGCCTGTGGTTTATATCCGCCTCTAGTTGTTTTAGATACCACAAAGGTACTGATTTTCAAGCAAATCACAACGAAAAGAAGGTGGGACAAAAAGATGTCCCAGTTGTTTTAGATACCACAAAGGTACTGATTTTCAAGCAAATCACAACAAGGTGTCTGTTGGTGGCTTTATTGTTATGTTGTTTTAGATACCACAAAGGTACTGATTTTCAAGCAAATCACAACCTGTTGGTTATGGTGGTACTGTTGACACTGGTTGTTTTAGATACCACAAAGGTACTGATTTTCAAGCAAATCACAACAAGTAAACGGTGTTGTTACTGGTGATTCTAGTTGTTTTAGATACCACAAAGGTACTGATTTTCAAGCAAATCACAACGGGTCTGGTAGTAGTAAGAAATCTGTATAGGTTGTTTTAGATACCACAAAGGTACTGATTTTCAAGCAAATCACAACTAGATGGGGAAAGTGAGTTTAGAGGTAAATGTTGTTTTAGATACCACAAAGGTACTGATTTTCAAGCAAATCACAACTCGTTTGATGTTATACGTGAATTTCTTTGCGTTGTTTTAGATACCACAAAGGTACTGATTTTCAAGCAAATCACAACCCCAATAAGTAAGCCCTATATGTTGGACTAGTTGTTTTAGATACCACAAAGGTACTGATTTTCAAGCAAATCACAACACAATGACATTAAATATTAAACAGGCCTATTGTTGTTTTAGATACCACAAAGGTACTGATTTTCAAGCAAATCACAACTCGAGGAGACTGACGCATCTAACCTCCGTAGTTGTTTTAGATACCACAAAGGTACTGATTTTCAAGCAAATCACAACTCACAATAGATGTTGTACATAACTTTAACGTTGTTTTAGATACCACAAAGGTACTGATTTTCAAGCAAATCACAACTAAGGCTTGGTAAGTCTTTTATAAGTTGTCATTGTTTTAGATACCACAAAGGTACTGATTTTCAAGCAAATCACAACAACTACTACTATACCGCCTGCAATACCATAGTTGTTTTAGATACCACAAAGGTACTGATTTTCAAGCAAATCACAACGGGTTGTGGATAGCGTTATGACATTCCCTAGTTGTTTTAGATACCACAAAGGTACTGATTTTCAAGCAAATCACAACTCTTGGTTGGTAATTTTATTTTATTATACGTTGTTTTAGATACCACAAAGGTACTGATTTTCAAGCAAATCACAACAAAAAGTCTACATAGCCATTTGTATATATAGTTGTTTTAGATACCACAAAGGTACTGATTTTCAAGCAAATCACAACTGATTGTAAACATGGTTCAATTTATGTCTGGTTGTTTTAGATACCACAAAGGTACTGATTTTCAAGCAAATCACAACTGATTCATTGGAATACAATAAAACTCGTCCGTTGTTTTAGATACCACAAAGGTACTGATTTTCAAGCAAATCACAACGTAGGCGCTTGTTCAGTTTAGTCATATTAGTTGTTTTAGATACCACAAAGGTACTGATTTTCAAGCAAATCACAACTAATGATAGACAGACCTTAAAACTTGTGCTGTTGTTTTAGATACCACAAAGGTACTGATTTTCAAGCAAATCACAACTCTTTAATTGCAACTATGAACGATGCAGAAGTTGTTTTAGATACCACAAAGGTACTGATTTTCAAGCAAATCACAACAGGTGACGACCCCGTAATGTACATGCTTAAGTTGTTTTAGATACCACAAAGGTACTGATTTTCAAGCAAATCACAACTAAACGTAGTAAGGAATAGGCGCACGCTTAGTTGTTTTAGATACCACAAAGGTACTGATTTTCAAGCAAATCACAACAAACTATTCCTGCCTTTGATGGACGCATAGGTTGTTTTAGATACCACAAAGGTACTGATTTTCAAGCAAATCACAACATAACTGCAATGATAAAGAAAGAAAAAGTTGTTGTTTTAGATACCACAAAGGTACTGATTTTCAAGCAAATCACAACTCGCTGCTTTAGTTAGTATAATGTTACTTAGTTGTTTTAGATACCACAAAGGTACTGATTTTCAAGCAAATCACAACAGCTATTGTTATGCTCTCTTCATAAGTATTGTTGTTTTAGATACCACAAAGGTACTGATTTTCAAGCAAATCACAACAAGGTCTCGGTTACTCTCTTGACCCTCTAAGTTGTTTTAGATACCACAAAGGTACTGATTTTCAAGCAAATCACAACCGTTATCGTAATCTTCTATTATTTCTTCATGTTGTTTTAGATACCACAAAGGTACAGTTTTTTTTCAAATACAATAGAGAAACATACTGATGAAGAGGAAAAGAGGGTGTATAATAGATACCACAAACATGGTATTTTCAGGTAATTAGTACTTAAAAAGGTATGAAAAGTAAGGATTGTGAAGATTTATTTGGAATAAATACAAAATAATTCTTTGCAGTTTGAAGATAAATATATATCTTTGCCGACAAATCCAAACATAAGGATAAAAATAGGTTAAAGGAATAGGATAAGACTAAACTTAATCTATAAATTGCTGGGTAAAACCCACAAACACAAGTATAAATTCAAGACATAAAGTCAATAAAAACAGATTATGAACAAAGTAAAATTATTATTAGATTTCGTTCTTAACACCGCAGCATCGCTGAAGGGTACAGGTATTCATTTGATACGTATTGCCATCTTTATCATCTTCGTATGGATTGGTGGTTTGAAGTTCTGGAACTATGAGGCAGAGGGTATTGTACCTTTCGTTGCAAACAGTCCATTTATGAGTTTCTTCTATTCAAAGGATGCACCTGAATATAAGGACTACAAACTCAAAGAAGGTGAGTTTGATCAAGTTAAGCATGAGTGGCACAAGGCAAATAATACTTACACCTTCTCACATGGCTTAGGTATTGCTATCATGTCATTCGGTATCTTGACATTATTGGGTATTTGGTTCCCTAAGATTGGTTTTGTAGGCTCTGGACTGGTTATTATCATGACATTCGGAACGCTATCCTTCCTTGTCACGACCCCTGAAACATGGGTACCAGACTTAGGTAGTGGCGAGCACGGATTCCCATTACTTACGGGTGCAGGTCGACTTGTCATCAAGGATGTATGTATTTTAGCAGGCGCAGTGGTAGTTTTAGCAGATTGTGCACAGCGAATCTTGAAAAATAATAAGAGATAGACGATTATAGTAAAGGGGATGTAGCGTTACATCTCCTTTTCTTATGCAATAAACAGAAGAACATTCTTAATAGTTTAAGATTGCTTACTTTGGCTTATATAACTAAGACTTGCATTTACTTTGACTACATATTGCAAAACAATTTAGCATCAACACCATTGGTGTTTACCCTTAGCACATTATGTGCGAAGCATCAGCACAACATGTGCGCAGCATCAACACAACGATAGAAAATCATAAATGAGGCTCATTATGAGTACTATAAGATACGGAAAAGCACTAAAGAAAGACTTATGTTAGAAATATATACCACTCTGTAGCAAGATAGAATAGATATTCATTTAATAAGAAAACACATCAGAAGCATCATTTTTCTGCAAACAATATAAAATATCATATCACATTTCCGGAGTAATTCGTTATCTTTGTAGACAAAGTAGAATCTAATGACTACAAAATATAACATAAGGACAAAGAAGCGTTTACTTGTTAATTGGCTTTGTTTGATGCTATTATTTATCATCACAGGCTGCAAGGAAACAACTACTTCACGGTCATTATCAGAGCGGGAATTCCACTATGATGACCGATTGTCAACGCTGTCTATAGATAAGAATGGATACTGGATAGGCGGTGAGACAGGTGTTATATGGCATATCAACGGACAGAATAGGAAGCGTTTCTACACGGGGTTAGACCGCATCTATGACATTAAGCGTGATTCCAAGCAAAGCAATCAGATATGGGTGGCGACACGTAATGCTGGTTTACAATTATGGAACATAGCTGGCGACACGCTCATTCATAAGACAACCTTTGAGATTCCAAGCAAAGGCAGCCGATACTCTCCATATAGTATTGAAATAATAGACAATAATCTCTTTGTTGCTACTTCTCAAGGACTTTTCTCCATGCCGCTTAATCAGCAACAGCAAGGATTAAAGCCCCTTTACCCTATTCATAAAGAAAAGGCAGGTCAGTACTATGAACCTTTCTTAGTAAATAACCTCTGTCATGTTGGAAATAAGTGGCTTTTTGCAGCAACACAAGCTGGTGTTATAAGCATAAACCTCCAAACAAAGAAGACAGAACTGCGTCATAAAGGGGAGAATATACGTAGTGTTGCTATTTATGATGGCAAACTTTATATCTTATCTGATAATCAGCTGACGATTGAAGGCTTCAATGGAGCTAATAGTAAGACCTTTTCACTTCCTCAAGCGGTTCTATCCTTTTATAAAGCAAGTTCAACTTACTATTTTATTACTTCATCCAGCATTCTGTTATCAGACAACTTAAAGCGTTTTGTTACCATTCCATTACGTAA
>ERZ772956.2574-NODE-2574-length-11383-cov-63.566384_pt1 | contig 11383 bp, 8 predicted proteins | sample MGYA00580683_ERZ772956 | MGnify/ENA primary metagenome ERZ772956 (study PRJEB29015, sample SAMEA2738077) | human oral metagenome | biome: human oral; feature: human-associated habitat; material: saliva | place: China | collected 2212 ...
CCAGCATTCTGTTATCAGACAACTTAAAGCGTTTTGTTACCATTCCATTACGTAATAATATTCCTGACAATCCGCATCAAATATCCATTGCCGACGATGGTAACGGCTTTTCTATCCTGCTGACAAAAAATGCTATATGGCGTATTCCACACCATCTTGGCTTCTTTAACGCTAACCCTCCTATCATTGCTGCTTGTGTATCCGACAAAGACCTTCTCTATGTTAATAACCAACATGAGTTATTCCGTCAAAAAGCAGGAGAACAAGTAGCTACAAAGATTTATGACTTTGAGAACGATGAGTTGCCAAAGGAGATGTATGCCAATGGCGAGGACATTTATTACTATAATGCTAATAACCAGCTATTCAGACTAAGCCTTGGTAATCATTACCTTGTCAATCAGCTCTTTAAGCGTCCACAGCTACTGGCGAAACCAAAGACACGTATCACCTCTATGGCACTTCTGTCCCACCAAAGCAGAATACTCCTTGGAGTGCAAGACTATCTATTATCCATTGATACCCAAAATGGTAAGACAGATACCATTAAGGCGATGAACAATAGGTATATAACCGCTTTTCATCAGGCACAAAATAGCGACGACATATATATTGCCACGCTCAATAATGGTGTATTTGTAGAAAAGGGAGAACAGATAAAACAAGTTGCAGGAACACAGGATAAAGTATTTATCAGCAGTTTGTTAACATACGGTCAGCAGAATCCTCAATTACTCCTCCTTACCAATCATCATCTACAAACTCAAGGTGCTGACTCTATCCGAACTGATGGAAGCTGTAGAATGTTTTGCATCAATGACAGCATTATCTATACAATACCAGAAACAGGTATACATAAGTATAAGATTAAAGGGGGAAGACTAATTGATAGTGGTAGTTTCTTTGCAGACATCCACTTCAATGCTCAGGCAGGATTTATGGGTCTTCAGGAATTTGGAGTGATAAAGTAAGCCTACTACATATAAAAGACTTCGTTAATAACGATACACAGATTACGCTTGAACTCAATCAGGAACCAGGAATGAAAGGTTCGTTGAAGAACGCTAACTCAGCTTCTGACGCGTTTATCCTCCAGTATTATGAGGAGCCAGATGGCATGAAAGCTGCCTTTGGTCATAAACTAACAACTGAGGATTGGACTAAGATTGCTAAGGTAAAAGACGTATATGGCGATGTGCTTTTCACCGCTCCTATCGTTGCTGTCAACGTGGCTCACCCACTTTTGCAGTATATGTACGATGAGTTAAACGACAAAGATCGTAAGTTTACATTCCTCTGTGGTCATGATTCAAACATTGCAAGTGTTGATGCTGCCCTCGGTGTTGAGGAGTATTCACTCCCTAACTCTATCGAGAAGAAGACACCTATCGGTTCAAAACTTGTTTTAGAGAAGTGGGTTGACGCTGCTGGAAAAGCTTATATAGCCGTAAACCTTGTTTATCAGAGTACTGATCAGCTTAAGCAGATGTCCCTACTCGACATGCAACATACACCACAGATATTCTCTTTGAAATTGAAAGGTCTCAATCAGAACACTGACGGTCTTTACACTTTCGAAGATGTCAATGCACGTTTCCTTCAGGCAATTCGTGCATACGATGATATTAAGTAAGTGAACGAGTTGACGAGTAAACAAGTTTACAAGATGCTTGTGAGATAGATAGAAAAAAGAAATGAGAAGTTAACAAGCAACTTTTCTACTTATAAACTCGTCAATCAATCAACTTACATCCCATCTTCTACAGCGGTATTGTTGTGCCGCACGCCTTGTGCCGTTGGTTAGCACCACTCGTGCGAAGCGTTAGCACCACATGTGCGGAGCCTCAACACCTATCCTATTAAGGACATAATAAATGAAGAAGGGGATAAGTTGCCTATATAAAAAGACAAAGTAAAAAAGTGAATAAGTAGATAGGTGAACCAGTTGCTTGTGTAAAAGATAAAAAAGGACATGATAACAAAGGACGTGAACAAGTTACTTATTAAATTATCACGCTACCTTTGTTACTATGTCTATTACCATGATACACCATCTTTTATTACAAGCAACTGGTTAACTTGTCTACTCCTTCACTTGTCTTCTCGCCTACCATATCTATACATCGTATACCCATCAGTTCCTTTCCCATCCCCGACATATCTAAAAGAAGAGGGAAAGGCACCCTTGACAATAAGCTCTGTAGCATACTCATAACCATAGCTGTCAGCATCAACGCATATTGCATGCAAAGGATAATAAACATTCTTCTTATCCTTAGCATAATTCTCCATCCCATTGGTAGTTTTTTTATTCACATAGAAGGTCGCTATATCGACATCTTCCATAGGCTTAACATACTTGATAAGGACGGCAGAATCGCCTAAGGCGGCATAGATTTTATCATTATGCCGCCAATAAAAACCTATACGTTCGTTTTCTTTCAGTTGCTTCCAATGTCCTCTTTCCTTATAATCATCATAAGGCTTGCAGGCTACAAGAAGCAATAGAATGATAAAGATATACCCTATTTTCATTCCCTTATAAACCTTTTGCCTCTTACAATTCATCTTTTATTACAAGCAACTGGTAAACTTGTCTACTTGTTCACTTGTTTACTAACCAAGATACTCTTCGTCACGAACGAGTATTTTTTCAATCTTACCAACATACATCGTATGAAGGTCGCCATTAGGATAAGCCTGTTCAAAAACCTCCTTATCAATAAAACCACTTTCCTTTAAGTCAGCGGCATACTCTTTCTTACAAATCAGAACCAACTTAGCCTCCTCAAAATAAACACTATTATCCGTAAAAACCTTTGTCAATCCAGCTTTCTCAATCTTATTCTCATCACGTCCAGAAACAGAACCAAGATAAGCCATTTGCTTCTTAAAAGAGGCATCCATCACGCAAAGCGTAAAGTAATCTTCCTTGTCTACAAAGGTCTTTGTATAGCGACTGGCACGTATATAGGCAACAACTGTTGGGTCGTTATGGCCCCACATACAGCCAATATGTCCCCAACTGATTGTCATCGTGTTACACCCATCCTGCTCATTACCAGCAGATAACAACATCCATTCCTTTCCTAAAAGGTTGAACGGATTAAACTTTAAATCCTTGTAACTAACTTCTTTCATCCTAAATCATCTTTATATATACACTTTAAACATTTATCAAATACAAAAGTAACACTTTTATCCGTTCTAACAAAGCACACAAGTGAAAAGATGACAAGTGAACAAGGTGCTTGTGAAGAAGACAAAGTAACATAAGAACACTTTTTATTGCATACAAATTAACAAGTGGATAAGTTACCTGTTATGTTATTACTCCACCATCGTTCCTCTGTTACTGTGTCTTTCTCTGAGCAAACTGTTCTCTTATCAAACTACTATGTTACCCTGTCTTTCTCACAAGTAACTCGTTCACTCGTCTACTTGTTCACTCGTCTACTCCTACAATATCTGTAGTTTTTCCAACATAATATTTGTCAGTTTTACACAAAATTCGTACCTTTGCAGCGATATTCTATCAATCATTCGCTTTAATTCGGGTGATTTGTTATGATTAGTGGAAATATATTTAGTATAAATTGATAAAAAGGTAGACAACAGTGGATTCAGTATATAACAAATTAATAGCATTAGGTATTCGCCCATCTATACAGCGTGTAGCAATCATGAAGTATCTCGCTACTCACCACACCCACCCTACAGTGGAGGAGGTTTTCCTTGACTTGAAGAAACAACTTCCAACGGTGAGCCGTACAACTGTTTATAACACATTGAGAATGTTGTCAGAGCACGGAGCTGCATCAATGATTACCATTGATGATCATCGCGTATGCTATGACGGTATTACCGAGCCACATGCACACTTCTTCTGCAAGCGTTGTGAGAAGGTTTATGACTTTGAGGCAATGGAAATGCCACGCTATACTGGCGAAATTGGCAAGGGCTTTAGAATTGATGACACACAGCTTTACTATAAAGGAATCTGTCCTCACTGCCTTGAGACAATGAACGAAAAAGAGGAACTGAACTAAAGTCCCCGTCTCAAAATACACTAAGCGTGGTGTAACCAATGGTAAAACCATGAATAAGGTTGGTAAGTAGAGCTGAGTTATAGAAGAATGACAAGGCTATCCATACCCATTTATAATACAAAAGCATTTTAAAAAGACATTAATCATAAAGATTTATCAACGTTACTTGTGACTATAGCTACAAAGAAAAGAGAGCCTAAAACAAGGCATTATCAGCAAAGTTTCACCACAAGCTCAACGGAGATAAATAAAGAAAAATAAACTGTGACTTTATTATAGTTCTCAGTAAAGTTAATGCGGATGCACTATTGTGCATCCGTTATTTGTTTCAAGAGGTCTCAACAGACAACGAAAGACGCTGAAAAAACTATACAAAATTCATCTCTAAAGCGCACCTTTTACTCAAAAAAAGAGCTATTCGCTTACAGTTGTAACTATCACTAAATCAAGTAGTTCCATAACAGCGCTGTAAGAGGTGCCTAATTAGCGTTTAAAAGGGCGTTAATAAGACTTCAAAAGGGCATCTTTAGCAAGCCTAAAGGGCGTTAATTCAACTCCAATTAAGCATCAATAAAGATTAAATGTATGAATTTTATTTACAAAAAATCATACAAGATAGTAAACATAAATTAAGAATCTTCAGAAAAATAGAGAAACAAGGTTTACCATGTGAGTTTTGGACTTTAACGATATGTCACACAGAGTCACAGAATGAATGGAGAACTACTAAATACAAAGCTATGGTAGACACGGAGAATACTTCATAGATTATGATAAAATAAAAAGTAAAAGAAAATATAAATATCAAACATCAAAGGTCAAAGTCCCAAACTGATTAACAACAAAATTAAGTCAAAGCAATAAGAAGAAAAAAAGAGGCAATATCAAAATAAATTTGATATCGCCCCTTACCTTATTTAGCGGCTAACAGCAACAGCACACTAAAGAGATTATCTTAACAGACACCTTTCTATGCTGTCGTATCACTTAACTATTAGTCATCCCACACGTTAGACTGGAACACTTCCCAAAGTGGAATTTCTGGCTTAGCACCTACCTCGTCATCCTCTGGATTGCCTTCGATAGGTTTAAACATATCACCATCACTGCCATTATTACCAGAGTTATCAATCTTTGAGAAAGGAGACAACATAATCTCATCTGCTAATACAGAACTCTCTACAGTAGTAGGCTTTATATATTCTTTCTTCATGACTATAATTACTTAACGAGTACCTTTTTGTTATTTACAATATAAACGCCTGCTGGCAATGTGTTCAACTGAGAATCATTCTCAGCAACCTTCTGTCCCTGGAGGTTGTAAACAGGAGTCTTGGCAGAGATGCGCTCTGCTGCTGCTACCCCTTCAATACCAGTTACAACTCCTGTCACATCCTCATCATCAACAAAGATAGAGAGGCCCTTAGCAGGAGCAGCACTGTTAATTTCTATCCAGCTTCTGAAGCCCTTAACATTAAGAGCTTTGTTTGTGTAATACCACTTTCCGTCTTTTGCACCAATCACATAAGACTGAGCTGGAATAAAGGCAGTTTTAGTAACAAATGAACCACAGAACTGAACAGTTCCATTCACTGTAGACGAAGCCTTTGCAGCCTCCTTGAATGTCTCAGAAGGAGTGAGATTAACAGGTACTACGTTATTGATTGTATAATAAGGTGCTGAGATAGTTAGCTTACTATTATCTGACAACGTTTTCTCATATGAGCCAGTTGCTACTGTTGCAGCACGCGTGGTCTTCATGATGTAAAGCGTATTCGCCTTCAAAACAACAGCATTATCATTAGAGAGGTCAACTGTCTTAAATCTAAGACGCAACTTCAACGCATTATCCTGACCTTCAAAAGTAGACAACTTAGCCTGGTCACCAAAAGCAGTCTTAAACTGAGCTGCAGTTAGGTTTACAGGAAGTGTGATAGATGCCCACTGGCCTGGTGTAAGCGTACGCTTAAGAATAAGTGTGTAAGCATTTGTAGTCTGTAAGCCCTGCTTATTAAGATAAGCAATAGAAGCCTGACTCTCATCCAAAATCATATCGTTATCACCACAATACTTCAACTGGAAATTGTCGAAAACAGTCCAGTCAAGTGGCTTATAAGAATCCTCAACCTTAATACCAACATTTAACTTAGCACCATCAGCTGGCACATAAACAAGGATAGAATTATTATACTTACCCGTTTCAAAAAGCTTAGCTGCCTTTACGTATGGACTTTCTGTTCCAGCATTAGCTTTAGCAGAATTATAAGTCTCTGTCAAGTCAGTTTGGTCATATGTAAATTCTTTACCAAAAGTATTTAACATAGCAGAAACATTTGAACGACCATCTGTTATGCCATCAACATTAGCAAACAGACTTGCTTTCATGCCGCTTCCAGTACCAGGGCTAAAGAAACCATCACATGAAACCTTATACCAACCCTTCTTAAGAGTAGTTACTTTTTGACTAACAGTTCCATTTGCATTAGTATTATTACCGAGATTTCTAATCGAAGCATTCCAGTAGCTACCATAAACTCTTGTATACTTGTCTGGCCAATCATTAAATTGACCCACACCAACATAATAGGTATTTGGAGCCTTCACATTAAAAGCATAAATGTTCTTATGAGAATTATCCTCTTCTTCTGCTGACAAGAAACCTGTTACCGTCCATTTAGTAATACCACTATGACTTCTAACAAAATCAGGATCAGACATCAAGAAGGTTGCATCAGCTGGAGCCTCAGCAGAAGCGAACTGACCCTTAAAGGCTTTTTTCAAATCATCAAGTGTTACAAGTTTCCACTCGCCATTTGTATTACCAACAGCTGAAGGATCTGCTGTAGGATAGTCATACAAGGTACGATTAGAGCTTGAAGCACCAGACTTTACTACAAGATAACGATTACCCTTAACAATTTCAGGCTGTACATAGCCACTTGGAACAGTACTATTATCACAGCACAGTGTATAAGTCTTATTTGTTGCACTATAACTACTTGCCTTTTTGATAATCCAGTTTACATTAGCATTATCTGTCTTACGATCACAGAAAACACGGTCCCAACTTGACTGCTTGTCTGCATTATTTTCATTAGATTTAACATAAGGGAAACCCAAAAAGTTTCCATCTGTAGTTGTCAACGCACCCTGAATAGTATAGGTATCAGTTCCTACACTGTTCAATTTCAACTCCAAACCAACATTGTAGGCATTAATAGCGGTACCCCAAACATCACCTACATTCAAATACTTACCAGTACCGACATTATACAAATAAACTTTGTTCATGTCTGCATTTGAATTCCCAATGACCGTTGAGATATCATTACCAATCCACTGGTAATTAGCATCCTGACCTTGTGCCTTTACATTTATAGAAATGGAAGACAACAGAACTGTCAGAACAAGCATTAAAAACACTCCTGATTTTCTACTCATAATTAAAGTTACATTTATAATAAGTTAATATTTAGTTATTATCTGTTATTTGTTTTTTAGCTGGTGTTAAATAGGAAACTTGTATCGTTCTATTAATTATAGTCCAATAGCAATAGGTGTTTAATGAAGATAAAACCTTACACAACATCTTTATATTCAACATATTTATCTATCAAATAGGACTTATGAAATATAAATACACCTATAGACCGCATTATTGAGTGCAAAGATAATAATTAATTTGTAATTATAAAACTTTTTCCAATATTTTTGTTAAATGTAGCTTATTCTGTCAACAAATACTATAATGGTATATATAGTTAACAGCCATGCGCATTCTGTTCCATAATACACAATATTACTCTACACCTTATTATATGTAAAGAGTTTGCAGATTAATAAATAGAAAATATCCTTATAAACGGAGAAATAATGACACAATAAACAGACCAACTACTGATACTTTGCATGAAAGAAAGTGCATTGTCTTTCATATAATAAAAAGTTTGGTAGTTTCAGTTGTTATTTGTATCTTTGCAGGTATTTAGAAAATAAGCAAAACAATTAGATAATATGGCAAAGAAATTCGCCGAGCACAAGGGACTTGACCTTGTTAGCACAAATCAGGAAATATTGAAAGCGTGGAAGAAGAAAGATATCTTCCACAAGAGTATTGATGAGCGTGAGGGCGAACCACAGTTCATCTTCTTCGAGGGACCTCCATCAGCTAATGGTCATCCTGGTATTCACCATGTATTGGCACGTGCCATTAAGGATACTTTCAACCGCTACAAGACAATGCAAGGTTTCCAAGTGCATCGCAAGGCGGGTTGGGATACTCATGGATTGCCTGTAGAGTTGGGCGTAGAAAAAGAGTTGGGAATCACGAAGAAAGATATCGACAACCACGCATCTGACAAATATATCTCAACAGAGGAATACAACCATAAGTGTCGTGAGAATGTAATGAAGTTTACTGCTGAATGGCAGCAGTTGACTGAGGAGATGGGTTACTTCGTTGATATGGAGAACCCTTACATTACATACGATAATAAATACATTGAAACATTGTGGTGGCTTCTTAAGCAGCTCTACAACAAGGGCTTGCTCTATAAGGGTTACACCATCCAGCCTTACTCACCAGCTGCAGGTACTGGTCTATCAAGCCATGAGCTGAATCAGCCGGGTTGCTATCGTGATGTAAAGGATACTACTGTCACAGCACAGTTTGCTATCCCTGCTGAGGATTGGAAAGCATTGGCTGAAAAGGCTAATTTACCTAAGGAAACATGGGGTAAGCCTTGCTTTGTTGCATGGACAACCACACCTTGGACATTGCCTTCAAACGTTGCACTTTGTGTTGGTCCAAAGATTGAATACGTTATTGTTGAGACCTATAACCCATACGATGCAGAGAAGTTGACACTCGTTATGGCTGCAAGTCGTGTAGCTGCCTATCTGAAGTCAGAAGGTGAGATTACCGATGGTGGCGAATTGCCTACCTACGATCGCGGTGATAAGTATGTTCCTTATCGTATTGTAGGTCGTGTGATGGGTACAGAGCTTGAAGGTCTACACTATCAGCAGCTTATGCCATGGATTAAACCAGTTGAGCAGACAGGAGACTTTGCACCAAAGTTTGTGAACGACTATGCTGCAGCTCACCCAGAGAAGGTGTTTGCAAGCGAAGATGGTCGTGATAAGTTTGTGGAGATGGAGAGTGAGGCTTTCCGTATCATCCTTGGCGATTACGTCACCACAGATGATGGTACAGGTATTGTACACATTGCTCCTACCTTCGGTGCGGACGATGCTAAGGTGGCTAAGGATGCTAACATCCCAGCACTTTATCTGATTTCAAAGAAGGGACAGACTCGTCCAATGGTTGATCTTCAAGGTAAGTACTATACTATTGACGAGTTAGATCAGAACTTTGTTAAGGCTTGTGTAAACGAAAAGGCATACGGTCATCATGCTGGTGACTATGTAAAGAACTCATACGACCCACGCTTCAACCCTGATGGTGTATGGGACAAGAAGGCTTCAGAAAAGGAAGAGGACTTGAACATCATCCTCTGTATGGAGATGAAGCAGGAAGGTACAGCTTTCAATATTCAGAAGCACGTACATAACTATCCTCACTGCTGGCGTACTGATAAGCCAATCCTCTACTACCCTCTCGATAGCTGGTTCATCAAGGACACTGCTAAGAAGGAGCGTATGGTTGAGTTGAATAAGACTATCCGTTGGCAACCAGAATCAACTGGTACTGGCCGCTTCGGTAACTGGCTTGAGAACTTGAATGACTGGAACCTCAGCCGTTCACGTTTCTGGGGCACTCCATTACCTATCTGGCGTGATGAGAATCGTGGTGAGAAGTGTATTGGCTCTGTGGAGGAACTCTACAATGAGATTGAGAAGTCTGTTGCTGCAGGTATCATGGAGAAGAATCCACTGAAAGAAGCAGGCTTCGTAGTAGGTGACTTCAGCCAAGAGAACTATGATAAGATTGATCTTCACCGTCCATACGTTGACGATATCGTCCTCGTAAATGATGAAGGAAAACCAATGTATCGTGAATCAGACCTCATTGACGTTTGGTTTGATAGTGGTTCTATGCCATACGCCCAACTTCATTATCCATTTGAGGGTGAGATTAATGCAGAAGGATTGAAAGCTACGGGTAAAACTGAAGCTGAGTATCGTGACCAGTTGGTACACTCATGCTATGAGGGTACGGCTGTTCCACCAGCATTCTTCCCTGCAGACTTCATTAACGAGGGTGTTGACCAGACGCGTGGTTGGTTCTTCACACTCCATGCAATAGCAACAATGGTGTTTGACTCTGTTGCCTTCAAAAACGTTATCTCAACAGGTCTTGTACTCGATGCAAAGGGTAACAAGATGAGTAAGCACGTAGGTAACGTTACCAACCCATTTGAGATGATGAATAAGTATGGTGCCGACCCTGTACGTTTCTATATGATGACGAACAGTGAACCATGGGATAACTTGAAGTTCGACCCAGAAGGTGTTGACGAGTGTCGCCGTAAGTTCTTCGGTACCTTATATAATACATATAGCTTCTTTGCACTGTATGCTAATGTTGATGGCTATGATGCTACAACATGTGAGGCTGTGAAGACAGATGCACCAGAGATTGACCGTTGGATTATCTCTAAACTCAACTCACTCATCAAGGGTGTGACTGCAGAGTTAGAGGATTTCGACCCAACACGTGCAGGTCGTCTTATCGACTCATTTGTGAATAACGACCTTAGTAACTGGTATGTTCGTCTGAACCGTAAACGTTTCTGGGGTAAGGAGATGAGTGCTGACAAGAAGAGTGCATACGACACATTGTACACTTGTTTGATGACCGTTGCACGTCTGTTGGCTCCATTTGCTCCATTCTATTCTGACCAGCTCTATTCAGACTTGGGCGGTAACTCAGAGAGCATCCACTTGGACCGTTGGCCAGTAGCTGACGAGGCTGTGATTGATGCTGACCTTGAAGCACGTATGGATATGGCACAGCGTATTACATCAATGGTTCTTGCTCTGCGTCGCAAGGTGAACATCAAGGTTCGTCAGCCATTGGCACAGATTATGGTTCCTGCTATCGACGCAACTCAGAAGAAGCACATCGAGGCTGTTGCCGACCTTATCAAGCATGAGGTGAACGTTAAGGACCTTACTTTCGTTGAGGGTCAGGGTATCCTTGTTAAGAAGGTGAAGTGTAACTTCCGTGTCATGGGTAAGAAGTTCGGCAAACTGATGAAGCAGGTGGCAGCCCGTATGGATGCCCTTTCACAGGAAGAGATTGCTGCATTGGAGGCTGCAGGCGAATTCAACTTCGAGTTAGAAGGTCAGCCAATCAAGGTAGAGGCTGC
>ERZ772956.2578-NODE-2578-length-11378-cov-28.952839_pt1 | contig 11378 bp, 8 predicted proteins | sample MGYA00580683_ERZ772956 | MGnify/ENA primary metagenome ERZ772956 (study PRJEB29015, sample SAMEA2738077) | human oral metagenome | biome: human oral; feature: human-associated habitat; material: saliva | place: China | collected 2212 ...
TGGTGTCGGCTGAGACGGGCGAATTGGTAGCGACTGTGACCTCTGAGGGGTTGGGCGTTACGGAGGTTGATAGGGTTGAGTATGCCATCACGAGAGCCTTGGAGGCGCTGCTCAAATAGTCCAGCTGTAATAAGGCCTTCGGGCCTCCCGATCAAATAAAAAGCGAATCGCTGTAGGAGCATCTCCTGCAGCGATTCGCTTTTATTTTGGGGCGTCGTTGGCTACTTGAGGCGGGCGGCGATCTTGTCGCCGAGGACGCGGATGGCTAAGCGTGCGAAGAGATAGTACTTGGCGCACTTGGCGTAGAGCGGGCGGTCGGGCGTCACGATGATCGGGGTGTAAGCCTTGTTGTAGTTGGCCTTGAGCGCCTTCTTGTGGCCGTAGACCCCTGCCGTATCAAAGATGGAGTAGCGCAGGCCGATCTCTTGGGGCTTGTCAAGCATGCGGTAGTCTTTCCCCTCAATGAGCGTGGGGCGCATGGCTTCGATGACCTTGGTGTACATGACGGGGCCGGTCGTGCGCAGGACGCCCCACAGACCCGCTCCGTGGCGGAAGGGCGTGTATTCGTCGATGTTGCGAAGCATCTGCAGGATGACGGCGCGCAGGAAGGGGTGACCCGCTACGGAGGCAATGCACCACTGGATGTATTCGCCACGAGGAAGGGTGCCCAGTTCGGGGTAGATACCGATGCCTTCGTACTGCTCTCCAGGGCGGTTGTCCCAATGTGTCAGGATGAATTGGTCTTCAGCGCGAAGGACGTCCTTGAGGGGCTTGTCCAAGGAGGACTTGATGTCAAGGTACACGCCACCCAGCTGGTAGACGAGGAGGTAACGGAAGAAGTCGGCACGGGCGGCACCATAGATCGGTGCGATGCGCTGGTAATAGCCCCAGATGACTTCGCCGTAATGCTCGAGGATGAAGGCCTTGATGTCTTCGTCGTCGAAGAGGTGATATTCGTATTCGGGGTTCAAGCGCTTGATGTGCTCGATGTTCTGCTCGATCTCGTGAGGCAGCCCGGTCTTCGCCCGATAGGTCTGGAAGATGTGTCGGCTGATCTCCTTGCCTAATGCCTTCTCCGGCACTAATTCCTGATAATTGATGCTCATCGCTCCTGTTTAACTTTATCGCCGCCAGCCAAATCACTGCTCATCGGCGCCTCTGCAAAGGTAGTGAAAAGGGAAGGGAGTGGGGGGGGGGGAGGGCTCATCAAAGAGTCTCTCCCAATTCTTTATCTACTATGTGAATGTGTAGAGGGATAAATGTCTGCTAAATGCTTGCTTAATTTAAGGGATAATGCTGATTTTTGTGTTGTATCTTTGTTGTGCACTTAGGGAGAAGATTCCCTCACCACAACTATCATATGGCCAAGAAAAAAGCACAAGTAGGCGCTCCTGCACAGGAGCTGAAGAAGGTAGCTCGGGAGACGACTGTTCGTCGGGGAGACATATATGAGGCATGGGTTGCCTCATACATTCAGCAAATATATAATGGAGCATCAAGGGTAACTATCCATAGGAAGAAGAAGTACCCTCAACGCATTAGTGATAGTAAGCCCCTTGAGATCGATGTGTCTATTGAAGAGAAGGTGTTTGTGGATCGCGATGCAGAGTATGATAAGCTTACAATAGTAGAATGTAAAGACCACAACTCTCCCATCAAAAGGGAGGTGATAGATCATTTGATCGTGCGTAGGAGTGATCTGAATGCGAATGATGCTATTTGCTTCTCGACGAGTGGATTTCAATCAGGTGCTATTGAGACAGCTAAACATGCAGGAGTGAAGTTGGTCGTATTGCCAAAGGACTCTTTGCAAGCCCATTGGTTGAACAGACGAAATACTCCAATCAGTTCTTCGGCTCGCATTGGCAGTATTCTAAGAGGATTGGGTTTGTCTCCTTCCCGTATTTATCCCCCAAAAGTCCCCGATATCGTTTATAGCGAAGTTGAGCTTCTTGCTCTGCTCGATAGCTTACATTCTATAGAAGGACTTCCACCTGTTCCCTATATTTCTTCTGAGGAGATAAAGTGTAGAGCTTTGGCTGTATTGCCCCGAGACTATATAGAGAGGCATATCGATATAGAACTGATTCTATCGTTGATTAGTCAGCAAGGATATAGTGTCTTAAAAGATGCAGATCTAAATAAGGAGAATGTCCTTGGCGTGTGTGACTTCCAAGAGAAGGAAGTTAGGATATACCCTCAAGAAAATAGAGGTAGGTTGGCCTTTACTTTAGTGCATGAGTTGGGGCATATCCTTTTACATGAGAAGTTCTTTAAGGATAACCAACTTCAAGCGCTTGAGGATACCAATGAGAGCTGTGAAGTTGGTAGCTCTGATCCTCTTTTTCATAGCCAGTTCTTGGAGATGCAGGCGAATAAGTTCGCTTCTTATTTTCTAATGCCTGATGACTTAATGTGGAGTTTGTGGGCAGCCTTTAAGCAGGAGCAGAGGATAGCGAAAGCACACTTATATATTGATAGTCAGCCCGTCAATCAGGAGTTGTATAAGGCCTTTGTCCGAAAGGCAAATACCGTCACAGTCGTTTCTGCAGAAGCTCTACGATATCGTTTGAAGGAGTTGAATATATTGAAGTCCTTCCAGCTGTGTCGGTGGATACAATAAAAAGGGTGCAAATCGCGAGCGATTTGCACCCTTTCTTTTTCAGCGGAGAGAGAGGGATATGAACGCATCCCACCTATGTTGTTGTATGACAGGTTCTATCTAATCTAGTCAAGCGGGGAGTGTAGCAAAAGTGTAGCAGTTTTCTGACTGACTCTTGACTACTCTTCTGAATGGCTATTGAAAGTAAAACATCTCTCTTTTTCGGTTGACAAAGGTACAGAAAAACGAACGATAAGCAAAGCTTCTCTTTTATAGGTGTTTACGTAGATCCTTGCTACACAGTCTGGTGCACGGTGCAAGCCCTATATATAAGGGGCTTGCACCGTGCACCAGTGTCACCTGTGTAGCTGGGCAAAAATGACGTGTTCTCTTGAAGGAAAACCTTTCCTATCTCTATCTTATATCAGCCCCATTGCAGCCCCGAAAGGGAATAGTATACATACAGAGACCATCGTAATCACCTATATAAGGTGATGGATGCGCACATACCTAGAGCGTTGTCGTCACCTATGTAAGGTGATTACAGCGGACATACCGTGTCCTCTCTCACCCCTCTCAAAATCCCGTAGCTAGAGCTGTCTCCGTGATCGATACAAGCAATGAGTACTGGGTCGAGGATAGGGGCAGTAGGGTGAGGGAACTAGGCCTATCGGCAGAATCTGTGGGGGCAGGGAGTACACAGGGGTGTAGATAGGGGCAGGAGGGTGAGGGAGCTAGGCCTATCAGCAGGATCTGTGGGGTCAGGGAGTACGCAGGGGTATAGATAGGGGGAGGAGGTCTATCAGCAGGATCTGTAGGGTCGAGGGGTGGAGAAGGAGAGGGCGGGGAGGTAGCGGTAGTACCTTGGTGGGGGAGGAGATTTTTCGGGCATAATCACTACCTTTGGTACACACAACGCAAATAGACATCAATATGTCCATCAGACTTACCGAAGACCAGATACTACAGCTCGCACCCGATGCCGCCTCTGTCAAGGCTGTACAAGGACAGGCAAAGACCAGCAAATGGCCCCTACTGCGATGTGGCGAAAGAGCTTTGTGGGGACACTGCCAGGGCTCGGGGTCATCCCCCTACCAGACGATAGTAGACCTTACGAATATTGCCTTTAAGTGCTCATGCCCTAGCCATAAGTTTCCCTGCAAGCATGCCCTAGGCCTGCTCCTGCTCTATGCTCGCAGTGAGTCCGCCTTCGCCCAAGAGGACGAGCCCGAGTGGGTCACCTCCTGGATCGACAAGCGTGCAGAGACAGCTGAGAAGAAAGCTCAGCGTGAGGAGCGCAAGAAGGAGGGCGAGAAGGTCAAAGACCCCAAGCAGGCAGAGCGTCGGCAGGCCAATCGCCATGCCAAGATCTTGGCGGGAATGCAGGAGCTGGAGCTGTGGATGAAGGATCTACTGCGTACGGGTCTGATGCACGTAGCCTCTAGCCAGCGGGGGAGTATCTACGAAATGGCACGTAGGATGGTGGATGCGCAGGCCTCGGGGGTCGCCCAGCGGCTCTACGAGATCTACGAGATCGACTACAACGCTGAGGGCTGGAAGGAGCTCCTCCTCGATCGCCTCTCCCGTCTCTACCTCCTGATCTCTGCCTACCGTAGGATAGAGACCCTCAGTGAGGACTGGCAGGTGGAGCTTAGGACAATGGTCGGTATCCCTCAGGCACAGGATGAGGTGCTCGCTGGCGAAGGAGTGGAGGATGATTGGCTTGTCCTCTATACCGAGGAGCGTAGCACGGGCGATAACCGCACCGAGGTCGCCCACCTCTACGGACTGCAGAGTGGACGATATGCCGTGCGCTTGACCTTCATTGTGCCCGGTCGCCCGTCTATGGAGCTTAGCTTGATGGAGGGAGTAGTCTATCGGGCGAAGCTCTTCTTTTATAAGGGAGTGCTCAACAGCCGAGCCTTGGTACAGGATGCCACCCATACAGAGAAGACCTTTGTCCCTCAGAGCTTTGGCAGTATCGAGGAGGGAATGGCATACTATCGAGAGCGGATGGGGCAGAACCCCTTCGCCCAGCACACCTCTCTCTGTCTCGGGGAGGTAAGGATCTGCCCAGAGGGCGAGTCCTTCGCACTCTATGACGCTAGGGGTAGGCGACAGCCTGTCTCCATAAGGCGAGAGGATGGACTTTCCTTCCTGACCCTAACGGGCGGAAGACCTTGCAATGCCTTCGTCATCATCAGCGAAGGCGAGTGGCGGCTCATCTCCATTTGGTACGATGGGCACTACCGCATCACACAGCATGAGTATCACACCAAGGAGTATGAGTAGTACAACGAATAGTCTTGTTAGCCTAGCTCTGCTGGGCACCCCAGGTAGGGCGGTGGCCTGTCCCCTGCCCGAGCTGCAGGCAGAGTGGGAGAAGATACAGCAGGGGAGTGAGGACAGCGAGGAGGCCTTCTATCGCTTAGCTGCGATGGTCTTCGCTTATCGTCGGGCAGGTCTCTTGCCCGAGGAGCAGGAGGTGAGCTACCCACTGACGGAGCCCCTTGAGGAGACGCAACCCTTCCTCCCGCAGGAGCCTTCCCTCATCCTTCGTAGCCTGCTCAGCAATAGGCTGACCGCTACCCTTGCCTATGGGCTAGACCTAGTGGCTGAGGAGGGGCTGATCCTTCGCCCCGAGTATGTGTACGAGCTACTAAGCACGGTACTCAAGAAGGGCAGTGGCTACAATGTAGCTTGTAGAGCCAACGCCCTCAAGGTCTCGGGCAATAGAGGTAAGTGGCTACTCCCGCTCCTCGAGGTAGAGGAGGAGAGTCCCCTAGATCTAGAGCACTGGGAGCTATCTGGTCAGCAGGCTCGCCTACAACTCCTCAAGCAGGTGCGTAGGGAGGATCCTCGAGCTGCGATACCTCTTGTCGAACGTACTTGGCGTGAGGAGACGGCCTCCAATAGAGAGGCTCTGCTCTCGTGCTTCAGTATAGGACTTAGCCAAGAGGACGAAGAGTTCCTCACCGCCGTGATGGCGAAGGATCGCAGCCAGAAGGTGCGTGAGGTCGCCCGTTCGCTTCTCGGGAGCCTACCCAAGGGGCAGCTCGTCAGACGCTACTGCGAGCTCCTAAAGGGACAGCTGAAGTATGGGCGCATACTAGGCTGGTCATATACCCCGATCCCCTACAGCCCCGAACTCAAGGAGCTGGGTATCGCCGAGGTCAGCCCCAACAAGGGCGAGAGCGATGAGCACTACATCCTGCGCCAGATAGCAGAGCGTGTACCCCTGACCTTCTGGATGGAGTTCTACGGGACGAGCGACCCGATGAAGGCTGCCCAGCGACTTGCCAAGAACCCACCCTTTGCCTCCTACTTTTCCATAACTAGTCCGATCGTAACCCTACGAGACAGGCACTGGGCCTACTGGGTACTGCAGGAGCAGTGTGATAGCAAGACCCTCGAGGAGCTTGTGGGGCTTCTTAGCCCAGGGCAACGAGAGGATATAGACCTACGGAAGTACAACGCTCGCCACGGCATACCCGAGCAATGGGTCACGGAGGGTGAGGAGATGTGGGGGCCTCGCTTCTCCCTGGCGTTCCTGAAGATCGTCAGTGCCTGCTACGTCTACTATCGCCTAGCGAAGACGGAGCAGATAGGTCTATCCCTACACCCCGACGTACAGCCCTTCCTCTACAATCTCCTGCACGGAGAGGATGCAGAGCATGTACCCGATATGACCCCATCCAAGCGAGCCTTCCTAGAGGATCTTCTCCTGATCATGCAGACGAAGGCCGCCCTAGACAAAACATTCCCAAAGACTAAATAAAACCACTACATACGTATAATATGAGCACATTACTAAGGCAACATGCCGAGCAACTCTTCGCAGAAGAACTTCACGAGCTAAAGAAGAACGAGACCAACCCAACCCCCGATAACTGGGTGCTATCACCCCAGTCGGTCGTCACCTATCTCCTCGGGGGGAAGCTCAAGAACGGATTCGAGGTAACCCCGAAGTACATAGGCCGCAGACGCCTCATGGAGATAGCCGTAGCAACCCTCGTGACCGATCGTGCCCTCCTGCTCTATGGGCTCCCCGGGACAGCCAAGAGCTGGGTCAGTGAGCACCTAGCTGCCGCTATCTCCGGTAACTCTACCCTCATCGTACAGGGTACTGCAGGTACGGGCGAGGAGGCTATACGCTATGGGTGGAACTATGCCCGCCTACTAGCCGAAGGGCCAAGCGAAGGGGCACTCGTCGAGACTCCCGTCATGAAGGCTATGAAGGAGGGTAAGATAGCTCGTGTAGAGGAGCTCACCCGCATTGGCTCCGATGTGCAGGATACCCTCATCACCATCCTCTCGGAGAAGGCGATGCCTATACCCGAACTGAACCAAGAGGTGCAGGCCATACGAGGCTTCAACGTCATCGCCACGGCGAACAACCGAGACAAGGGGGTCAATGACCTCTCTAGCGCCCTCAAGCGTCGCTTCAATACCGTCATCCTCCCACTCCCTGATACACTGGATGAGGAGATCGATATCGTGCGCAGACGAGTCGAGAGCTTCGAGCAGGTGATGAAGCTACCAGCAGAGAAGCCTGCACTAGAGGAGATACGTCGTGTGGTCACTATATTCCGTGAGCTACGTTCTGGGGCTACCGCTGATGGTAAGACCAAGCTCAAGAGCCCCACGGGGACACTTAGTACGGCAGAGGCGATCTCGGTGGTGAATAACGGCCTTGCTATGGCTGGCTACTTCGGTGATGGTGCACTACATGCTGAGGACTTGGTCTCGGGTATCCTCGGTGCTGTCGTTAAGGATCCCGTGCAGGATAAGATCGTCTGGCAGGAATACATGGAGACCGTCGTCAAGCAACGTGACGGGTGGAAGGACATCTATCGTGCTTCGCGTGACATGATCTAGTACCATGGCTACGTATATACTTGGGGTCAGGCATCACGGCCCGGGCTCTGCTCGGCGTGTACGGGAGCGTCTCGAGGCTCTCCGCCCTGATCTAATACTCGTAGAGGGACCACCCGAGGCGGAGGAGCTCCTAGGACAGGTAGCTAGAGAGGGCATGAAGCCCCCCGTAGCTCTCCTGGCCTACGAGCCTACGAATCCTCAGAATGCGGTCTTCTATCCCTTCGCAGCCTTCTCCCCCGAATGGCAGGCGATGCTCTACGCAGCCACTCAGGGTACGGAGCTACACTTCTTTGACCTACCCCTTATCTATCGCTTAGCCCAGACAGAGGTGAAGGCAGAGGAGACGAGCGAGGCAAGCCCAAGCGAAGCTCCCACTGACGAGGCTACAGAGGAGCTGTCTACTCCCCCTACAGAGCAGACCGAGTCGTCTACCTCAGCTACAGACGAAGAGTCCCCCGTGGAGGTGAGCGCAGTCCTTCCCCCCGATGAGGAAGAGCTAGAGGATGCCTTTATCTCTCCCGACCCCTTCGATGTCCTCGCAGAGATCGATGGCTTATCGGATGGGGAGGCTTGGTGGAATCTTCGTATCGAGAGTAGTCCCGACGGGGCAGAGGTCTTCGAGGCGGTGAGCGAAGCTATGACTGCCCTTCGGGAGGCCTTCCCCGAACGTACGAGTGAGCACGACCTCGTACGTGAAGCGTGGATGCGTAAGCAGATACGAGAGGCCGAGCGAGCAGGTGATCGGGTCATCGTCGTCATCTGTGGCGCATGGCATGCCCCAGCCCTAGAGGCAAGAGCCAAGATCAAAATCAAGGAAGACAATGAACGACTAAAGGGTCTTCCCAAGACGAAGATTACCTGCACGTGGATCCCCTGGACCTACGACCGCCTATCCCTATATAGCGGTTATGGTGCAGGTATCACTTCCCCAGGATGGTATGACTATCTGTGGTATCACCCCGAGGATGATGGTACGCTCTGGGTCAGTAGGATGGCCAAGCATCTTCGTCGGAAGAATATGGACACCTCCGTGGCACATGTTATCGAGACCGTACGTCTGGCTCACGCTACTGCTACCCTGAAGGAATACCCACGTGCCCTACTAGAGGACTATAATCAGGCAGCTATTACCGTTATGGGCTTCGGCGATCCGATCCTACTGGATCTGATCAAGGAGGAGCTAGTCATCGGTAATCGCCTTGGCTCTGTACCCGATGATGTGCCTAAGGTGCCCCTCTTGGTGGACATTGAGCGGCAACAGAAGCGACTTCGCTTGCCCTTCACCTCCGAGATCAAGACCGTAACCCTTGACCTGCGTAAACCACTAGACCTAGAGAAGAGTATCTTCATCCATCGCCTTGATCTACTCGGCATCGGCTGGGGGACAGAGCGAGGAGTCTCGGGCAAGGGCACCTTCAAAGAGCAATGGGAGCTCTACCATAAGCCCGAGCAGATCATATCTATCATCGAGCGGGCTGTGTGGGGCAACACCCTACAGCAGGCTACCGAAGCCTACATGAGCCATCAGGCGATGGAGGCGCAGAGCATACGCCGTCTCGCCGAGCTCCTAGATGAAGCTATCCCTGCCGACCTCCCGGGGCTGGTGACGATGATGACTAAGAGGCTCGACGAGCTATCTGCCTCCGCTGTCGATGTCGGGGAAATGCTAGATACGATCCCCAAGCTCATACGCATCCTGCGCTACGGCTCTGTACGTGCCTTAGACTTCTCTCACCTAGAGGGTATACTACGGGTAATGGTAGCACGTAGCGTAGCTGGGGGCTTGCAGGCCTGCTCAGGTATCGACGAAACAGCCGCAGACGATCTATATAACTCCCTAAGGGAGGTAGACCAAGCTCTTATGACCCTAGCAGACGAAGAGCTTAGGGAGCTGTGGCTCGCCTTCCTCGAGGAGCTTCGTACCTCTTCGCAGGTGCATCCTTTGCTAGCTGGTATGGCGACGTTGCTCCTTAACCAAGCTGACCGCTTGTCCAGCGAACAGATCGCACATAGTCTCTCCTACCACAGCTCGGTAGGGATGAAGCCTCTGGATATGGCGTATTGGCTCGAGGGCTTCCTTCGTTCCTCTTCCACGCTCCTCTTGCTGGAGGATCGTCTCTGGGAGTTGGTCAATGACTGGATCTGCGGTATCACGGCGGAGAACTTCCACGAGCTACTTCCGGTGCTGCGTAGGACCTTCTCAGAGTACTCTCCAGCCGAAAGGCGCAACCTCGGGGAGAAGGCTCGTCACTATGATGGCAAGCGCTCCTCGACCCAGAGTGTCGGGATGAGTACAGAGCCCCTGGACCATGCCGAGGCAGCTCGTGTCCTGCCCTTACTTCACCTATTCTTAGGATTAGACTAGACAAAAGAGATGATGCAAGAAGAATATCTGAAGCGCTGGCGACTGATCCTCGGTGGAGATGAAGCCGATGGCACCGGTGTGAGCCTCTCGAAGGAGGAGATACGGATGGATGAGTGCCTCGAGGCAGTCTACGACTCTGACCGCTCGGCGGGACTAGGGAGTTCGGCTCCCAAGGTCAGCCGATGGCTGGGGGATATACGAGAGTTCTTCCCCCAGAGTGTCGTGCAGGTCATCCAGCGGGATGCTGTATCACGTCTTCACCTCCATGAGCTCCTGACAGAGCCCGAGATGCTCGAGGGAGTCGTACCTGACGTTCACCTAGTAGCTACCCTCATGTCCCTATCGAGAGCTATACCCGAGAAGAGCAAGGCTACGGCTCGGGAGGTCGTCCGCAAGGTCGTCGATGAGCTCCTTAGGAAGCTCGCTGGACCTACCCAGCAGGCGGTCACGGGGGCACTCAACAGGTCCTCCCGACGTCGCAATCCTCGCTACAACGAGATAGACTGGAATGCTACGATCACGAAGAACCTCAAGAACTACCAACCCGACTATAAGACCATCATCCCCGAGATCCGTATAGGCTATGGGCGACGACGCAAGGCCATGAAGGACATCGTCCTCTGCATCGACCAGAGCGGCTCAATGGGTGCCTCGGTCGTCTATTCGGGGATCTTTGGTTCGGTGCTTGCCTCTATCCCTGCCGTCAGTACCCGTATGGTCGTCTTCGACACAGAGGTAGCGGATCTCACGGATGAGATGGAGGATCCTGTGGACCTGCTCTTCGGAGTCCAGCTCGGGGGAGGAACGGATATTGACCGAGCTCTGCACTACTGCATGGAGCGTATCACACGTCCAGAGGATACGACGCTAGTATTAGTGACGGACCTCTACGAGGGGGGCAACGAGCGGGAGATGCGCAAGAAGTTCGTCCGGCTGGTACAGTCGGGGGTACAGCTGATCGTCCTCCTAGCCCTCAACGACGATGGTTCGCCTTCCTATGATCGGGGTAACGCAGCATTCCTAGGTACCCTTGGGGTACCCGCCTTTGCTTGTACCCCGGACAAGTTCCCCGAGCTGATGTCGGCGGCGATCAATAAGCAGGACCTCAACCTCTGGATCGCTCAGAATATCAAGAGCTAGCCGTCATCGAGAGCAAAGGGTGGGTAGGGAATGCCCATAATGACATTGTGTATTTGTATTGTTTCGTGTAGTCCCCTGCTTCGCGAGGGTGATCCTTTGGCGGGGCAGGGGCTAGCGATTTAGCCCCAAAGGCTGATACATAGCAGTTCCTGACGCTCTACGCAAAGAATCTACGTATTCCTACCTACCACACCTATATCTCCTGGCTTTTGTCAGGGCTGTGCCTTCTCCAATCACCTTATTAGGAGACCTTTGCACGGCACTAGAGGGGACCCAGGTTTATTCCATTTGCGTATGTTTCTGATATTTAGCATCTTCATAACCAAAACAGTCGTATCGCTATGCCTACCAAACAAACCGAATCCGCTCCGAGCTTCCTGCAAGTTTATACGC
>ERZ772956.2581-NODE-2581-length-11376-cov-2.724759_pt1 | contig 11376 bp, 10 predicted proteins | sample MGYA00580683_ERZ772956 | MGnify/ENA primary metagenome ERZ772956 (study PRJEB29015, sample SAMEA2738077) | human oral metagenome | biome: human oral; feature: human-associated habitat; material: saliva | place: China | collected 2212 ...
ATCGTTTTAGGAGGTTAGTTGCTCTCGATCAAACAAAAAAAGCATCGCCGTCAATATGCTATTTTTGCAGTGGCGATATGCCTGATTAGCACTGGCGTGTATTTTATGATGCTGACCTTATCGCCGTCGGTAGCGCCTCTGATTTTTACCAAGCCGATTGATGCTAAATCGCTGCCAAAAGCCAAAATCGGCGAGAACCGTATTGTTATACCGCGCATCGGCGTCAATATTCACTACGACAAAGGCCGTACCGCACTCGACCGCGGCGCCGAGTGGCGACAACCAAACCATGGCAATCCCAAAGATGGCGGTAATTTCATTATTGCTGCCCACCGCTTCAGTATCCAGCCAACACCGCAGGGTACTGTTGAGAAATCGCCTTTTTATAACATTGATAAGATGAAATTGGGCGACAATATCGTAGTCGATTACGACGGTGCTCGCTATGCTTACGAAATCACTAAAATATTCGACGTCAAGCCAAACCAGACTGAAATCGAAGCTCCATCCCAAGAAGCAAAGCTGACTCTATACAGCTGCGAACTTGGTGGCTCTGATACTGGCCGCATCGTCATCACAGGCAAGCTGCTCGGTCAAGTCGAACAATAAAATACTCTACCAGTTGTCATACATTGTGTACAGTAGAGTATTTTGATTATAAATTGCAGGCAATAAAGAGGTAGTTATTTGGCGAACTCAACCGCGCGAGTTTCACGGATAACATTCACCTTGATAGTTCCAGGATATTGCATGGTTGACTCAATCTTAGTTGCGATGTCGCGTGCTAGCTTGATAGCGCTAAGGTCGTCGATTTTCTCTGGCGTGACAATCACGCGAATCTCGCGGCCGGCGCTTATGGCGTATGCTTTCTCGATTCCTTGGAAACTAGTCGCAACATTTTCGAGATCACGCATGCGCTCAGCGAAATTCTCAGCAGAGATATTACGCGCACCCGGCCGAGCGGCACTGATTGCATCGCAAATACGAACGACGATAGCCTCTGGCGTAGTCGCTTCAATGTCGTCGTGATGAGCCTCAATCGCATGACAGATACCCTCGCTCAGGCCAGCTTTGCGGGCAAGCTCGGCACCGATATGGTGATGTTTGCCTTCAATTTTGTGAGTAACTGCCTTGCCCATATCATGCAACAACGTCGCTATCTTAGAAGTACGGACATCAGCGCCAATCTCGCTAGCAATCATACCAGCCATATGCGCCATCTCGGTCGAATGCTTAAGAACATTTTGACCATAGCTAGTTCGAAACTTCAGCTCGCCAAGCAGTTTTAGCAAATCACGTGGGATACCGGTAACGCCAACTTCGCGCGCCGCATCTTCGCCAGCACGCTGGGTTTCCTTGTCGATTTGCTTTTCAGCTTTCGCAAAGACTTCTTCAATACGCCCTGGGTGAATACGGCCGTCTTTCATTAACATCTCGAGACCGAGACGCGCTACCTGGCGGCGAATTGGATCAAAGCTCGATAGGACTACCATGCCTGGCGTGTCATCAACCAAAAAGTCCACGCCAGTAACGCGCTGCATCGCTTGAATATTACGGCCTTCTTTGCCGATAATTCGACCTTTCATGTCGTCGTCTGGCAGTTTAACTGCAGTGACCGTGCGCTCGGCAGTCACCTCGCTAGCCATGCGTTCCATCGTTTCGACGAGGATAGTTTGCGCCCGCTCCTCGGCGTCAGCTTCGACGTCTTGCTGCATTTTGGCGACCAGATTTAGTAGATCACCCTTGATGTCGCGTTCAGTCATCTTCATCAACTTATCAGCGGCATCTTTCTTCTTGAGGCCAGCAATTTTCTCAAGCTTTTCCTGCTGACGCGTACGAATGTCACGGATCTCATTCTTCAACTCTTCAACTTCGTCTTCTTGCTTGCGTAATTTTTCACTGCGTTTATCAAGCTGGTCAAGCTTTTTGTCAAGCGACTCCTCGCGGTCCGCCAGACGATTCTCGGTTTTTTGAAGCTCTTTGCGGCGCTCTTTCTCGATTCGCAGCGCTTCATCTTTAGCTTTGAGTACGATATCGCTAGCTTTGCGCTCAGCTTGCGCTATGACCTGTTCAGCCGTATTTTTGCTCTTGGTCTCTTGTTGGCGATCATATACCACTTTACCGCCCACGCCAGCAATAATACCAACAATCGCGGCAATAATTCCCTCAACCATATTTTTCCTTTCTTTCGCGGCAATTAGTCAACACATCAAGTCAAAAAACCGCAAAATTATCAAAATTTAAACTTATCAATGTCACATTCGTAGACATTACCATTGTACCGCGTTTATAACAAAATAAGCAACTATTTACGCGGTTTGGTGATGCGAGCCTCAGCGCCATATTCAGGCAGAACTATTTCATCATTGCGGCCATTCTGCAGCCGAGCCAAGCATTCTTCACGCCAAGCATCGCCGGTAACTCCAACGATCGAAATACGTTGTTCGTGCGCTATCGTATTCAACACTGCCAGACCAATCCTCAAACCAGTGAAGCTCCCTGGACCGCGAAATACACCAATGCCCGAAATATCAGCAAAACTGGCCTCATTCTCTGCTAAGCGGTCGCGCAAATAAGCTAGCATGTCGCGCGCGAGATTGCGTTCAGCCGCCCATTCGTAATTGGTTCGTTTGTCACCATCAACCAACGTTAATTGAACAGTCATTTCAGCGCTATTCCACAATACAATCATCGTAATTTCTCCACAATTCGACGCGATTTTTCACCGCTGCTTTTCAAAGTTAGCTTACGACTATCATCAGGCTGCACCTGGATGACGATCTGCAATACGTCCGTTGGCAGTACGTTATTTACTACATCGCTCCACTCAATCACAGTAATTGTATGCGAATCGTGAATCGCTTCATCAAGTTCCATTTTCATAATACCAGCATCTGGTAAGCGGTAAAAATCATAATGAGCCAACCGCAAGCCGTCCGCAGCCTCGTAATTGCGACTAATCGTAAACGTCGGACTCTGAACCTCGTCGTCAATCTGCAAGCCGCGCGCCAATCCCTTGGTCAGTGTAGTTTTGCCAGCGCCAATATCGCCGACAAGCTCGAGCGTCTCGCCGCCATGTAATAAGCCGCCAAGCTTCGCGCCAAACTGTATCAAATCATCCGCCGTCTGCAAGCTCACCTCTAATATCATATATTTATTATACAATATCGGACAGAGTTACTGTGTTAAAATACGTTTATTATGAGTAATTTCTTTTGTAAATACCAATCGCCGCTGGACGAAATTACCATAGCAAGCAACGGCAGCGCTATCACTGGCCTGTGGTTCGCTAAGCAAAAACATTTTGACGCTGAGCTAGGCGAGAATAACGCAAATTCTGATTTACCGATTTTCACCAAGGCAATGCGCTGGCTTGATGCGTATTTCGCTGGCAAAAATCCTGGAGAAATCCCGCCAATACAGCTTGATGGAACGCCTTTTCAGTTGGAAGTCTGGCGTATCTTGCAAACCATACCGTATGGCGAGCGCACTACCTACGGAGAAATTGCTAAAAATATCGCCAAGAAACGCGGTATCGCCAAAATGTCAGCGCGAGCCGTCGGCGGAGCAGTCGGGCGCAATCCAATTTCAATTTTCGTACCGTGCCATCGGGTTGTCGGCATTAATGGTAAACTGACGGGGTATGCTAGCGGAATCGAAAAGAAAATTAAATTGTTGAAGCTAGAAAATATACTTTAATCTAAAAGAAAGACGCTATCTTTTCGGACTTTATATGTCCTCGTCAAACCTGACCAACAACGTCTCTGTGTATAGATTATTACCTCGCTGTCAGAGTCGGGCTCTATTTCTTTGCAACTTTTTTCTGCTTATTCCTCTGTCCTTTGGCTACCACAACCACCACTGCTGTGATAATCGATAGTCCAGCCAAAATAGCCAGCGCATAAGCATAGCCTGACAACAGATAGATTAAAGCCAGCGTCACGCCGACAGCACCCCAGATAGTAATCAGCCGCCTGCCGAGCGCCAGGCCGATGATAACCATCAGCGAATGCTCGACCAGGAACAATATTTCCATAGCATTATCTCCCCTTAGCGCCAGGACAAGGGTCGATAAGCTGAACACAGCGAGCGCCAGCACCAAATGAGCGATAGTGTATACATGAGCATACCCCAGCCAGCGCCACGACATCACCGCCCCTGAAAGAATTGCTCTGAACACAGGTATGGCACCACTATGTCGTGAACAGGCGCAATTAGCATATGAATAGCAAATAAAATACCGCACAATACTAAAAGGACGCCCGAATCGAAATACGGAATATTCTTCTTCGGCAACCCCTCAGCTATTAGGGCGCTACCATTGACTATCCACGTCAAGGTTGTTAGCAGCACCGCCTCCGTTGTGACACTGGCTGGCATAGCCATCAGCAGTAAGAGCATCGACCAGCCAACGGCACTCCAAAATGATACATAATACCAAGCAGCCGACAATTTCCTGGCTCGCATAGCCACAGCGGCGCTATAAAACACCGCAAAGATAATTAGTGAAACGATCGACATAAACTCAAGCTTAACGCCGAGCCATTGTGCAGTTAAGTAGAATAACAATACCAAACTTGGATACGCCAATATCGCCATCGGCCGCCAATCCCGCTTGGCATACACTACCATATAAAGTGCCGCGACAGCTGCCAGCCAGCCCAAGATTTTGAACGGCAATTCGTATGTCGTCGACAGATTTACCATCGGTAATATCACTACTGGTACCGTAGCAGCTAATAGGGTCATATCGCTGATAGTCGATGTTCGCTTATTCATCGCCAACGACCAATACACTACCCCAAAGCCGACAAACGTCACCCAAGCAGTGATAGTGAAATTATCGCTTAGCGGTACACTCAACCAATGCAAGAACAGTAGCACCAAAGCAATCGTCGCCAAGTATGCTCCGCCCAGATAGCCATCTTCACGCCGCCGATAAAACGCATAATATAGCAGTGCTGCTAATGGCAGCCAAACTGCCGGATGAATAGATGAAAAGACGATTAGACCAGCCGCTCCAATAGCAGAATATAGCAACAATTCGCGGCACTTAACCGCTGCCTCGCTACGGTAATTGTACAGCCACTCTACCAATAATAGCAACGACAAACCGTTCAGCCATGCCAACAAAATAGCAATATCTTCACCAGCCAGCTTGGAATACGAAGCCAGCAGCAACGCTATCGCCAGAAAAGAAGCATGAATGCCAATCACTAAACCGTAAACTTTCTCACGCCACGCAGCAATACCCATGATAATAGCAGCAACCGCTACCGAATTTGATAGATACAGCATGCCTTCTCCCGCTGGGTAAGCAACCCAAAAAAATACTGAAATAAACACCGTCATCAATAACCAAGCAGCCGCAGCGCCGTATACTAATACTGCTTGACTTGTAGTAATCTCTGGGCGCTTCAAAACCAGCAATCGGCAAATAACTGGCAGCAAGGCCATAACCATAAAGATAGAGTGCTGTGCATGTAAGACTGTTACGAAGTCGAGATCAAATAGCCTAACGCCAGCCGGCACTAACAAAATTCCAGACATTACTACCATACCGCCAAAACGGGCGCGGCGCAGCAATGAAAGCGCCGCAAAAGTCGCCACCGAAACCATAATTAACAAGGCAAATGAGATTATATTTCTCAGTGGGATTTCAACACTAGCTATAACCAAGAAAGCGGCCAGCGATACAACGAAACCAACCCACAATACTATTTCGTGCTGCTTGTCGGGCTGCTTTTGGGCACGTATAGACCTGATAGACCAAACCATATTACCAAGTGCCGCCACCCCAAGCGCTACACCCATAACCAGCCTGTCGCTATTCGATAAGTACAGCGCAAAACTAGCAGTCATCGCCATCAACAGCACGCGCGCCGTCGTTAGTTCATACGTGCGCATATCCTTTGATTTCTCGACAATAGCCACAGTAAAATAATATATAACGCTGATGAGCAGCAGCATGCTGATGTCAAGCGTTCCCATATGCACCGACGAACCGATAGCGAGAAGCAAAGTGGACGGGACGATAAACGGATTAACCAGCGTCAACGGCTCAGTGAATTGGCGCGGAAAACGATTAGAAAAATACGCAGCCAAGGTCATCAGACATCCAAACAATAGCACCGCAGCATAATACCACACCAACTGAGCATGCATAACAGCCGGCAAGCTGGTCGTCATCGTGAACATCGACAGCAGCGAAATATAGGCAAGCGGTTGGCTATTGAGCCTGACTGTAGCATCCACGCATAGGAAAGTACCAATGAAGGAGGTGATAAGCCAGCACAGCGCCGGATCAATCCCCAAAAGCAAATGCATGCTCCAGCCGCCAATCGGCACAGCAGCCAGCGCCGTACCAATAAACGCCGTTGAGGCTGGCTTTAAGATCGGCAATCTAGCGTACAACACCTGGCCAATGGCATAATAGACAAAAATAAACAGCCAGACCAAACTAAACCTGAGCGGCGCTGAAAGTTCAATCGTTTGCGCCAACAATAATATACCAGCTGTTAGCAATAATGATGCCGTGTAGAGCGCCACATTGATGGTGGTTTGACGATTTTTCTCTTTATCTTTATTACTGGCTGGAGATAGCCACTTGACAATCTGCGTCTTTTCGTCAGGAGTATTTGTATCTTCTTCAATTGGCACAGCATTAGTAGGCAATACTACATCAGGCTCGTTCGATTCGTTGCGAGTTACTACAAAACCAGCAAATTGTGAAGCTGCAGCCTGATTCTCGGTAATAAGTTTGACCTGACCGTCGCTACCTTCAATTTTCGCACGGCCATTCTGCGCATCGCACACGCCGTCCCAGTAACCGCGCCGGTAACCCTCGGATTGACAAGGTAGTCGATTATTACCTCTCTGCGCCACCTTAATTATCACGATGACAATCACTAACAGAAAAATTAATTCCATGCTTAATTCCCCTTATGCTAATTTTAGTATAGCACGGGAGGGCTTTTTCATGGAGAAATTTTCGAAAGAGGCACCGAACTATCGTAGCGATAACGTTTTTGCTCGCCTTTCAGAATCTCGTCTTAGTCGATTGCGCGCCGCCAACTACCGAAATTCCACCGCTCAACTGTGTCGTCCAGCGAAAAATATAATACCCCAGAGACTTGGGGTATTATATTAGCCTAAATTAGATAGACTCTGCTATTTCTCGTCGACCACTTCGCCTTCGACTGGCTCGTCTTTGTCAGATTTTTTGTCGTCCTTAGACTCGTCGGCTTTTTTATCATCGGCAGCTTGCTGGTACATTTTGGCACCGATTGGCATGATGGCGTCGTTGAGCGCTTTCACGGCTGCTTCTAGCTCATCTTTATCATCAGCATCTTTGTGCTTTTCTGCTTCTTTGACCGCTTCGTCAATCGCCTTCTTGTCGTCGTCAGAAATCTTATCTTTGAACTCATCCGGCATTTTCTTTGCTTGGTAGATGGCGTTTTCTAGCTGGTTTTTAGCGTCAACGGTTTCACGTTTTTTCTTGTCCTCATCAGCGTGCAGCTCGGCTTCTTTTTGTGCCTTTTCGATATCTTCCTTGCTCATATTGCCAGAGTTTTGGATGGTAATCGATTGCTCTTTGCCAGTGCCTTTGTCCTTGGCAGTAACGTTAAGAATACCATTAGCGTCGATATTAAACGTCACTTCAATCTGCGGCACGCCGCGCGGTGCTGGCGCGATACCGTCAAGCACAAAGCGCCCCAAACTCTTGTTATCATTGGCAAATTCGCGCTCACCCTGCAAGACATGGATCTCCACTTGCGGCTGATTATCGGCAGCCGTCGAGAACACTTCGCTCTTGCTGGTCGGCACAGTGGTATTACGCTCGATCAGCTTGGTCGACACGCCGCCCATCGTCTCAATACCAAGGCTCAACGGCGTCACGTCCAGCAGCAGCACATCCTTGACGTCGCCAGCCAGCACGCCGCCTTGAATGGCTGCACCAACAGCCACCACTTCGTCTGGGTTAACGCCTTGCATCGGATCTTTGCCGAACAACTTCTTCACCCGCTCGACCACTGCTGGCATACGAGTCATACCGCCAACCATCACCACGTTTTGGATGTCTGATTTAGAGAGTTTGGCGTCTTTGAGCGCTTTTTCGACTGGGCCGTCGAGGCGATCCAACAAGTCTTTCACCGAATCTTCCAACTTGGCTCGCGTCAGGCTCAGTTCAAAGTGCTTTGGCCCATCAGCATCAGCGGTGATGAATGGAATGTTAACTTCGTATTCAGTGACTGTCGATAGCTCCTTCTTGGCCTTTTCGGCTTCGTCCTTCAGGCGCTGCATGGCTGCATTGTCTTTGCGTAGGTCGATGCCTTCTTTAGACTTAAAGTCATCCAGGAAATAGTTAACGATGATATTGTCAAAGTCCTCACCGCCCAGGTGGGTGTCACCATTTGTCGCTTTCACTTCAAACACGCCGTCGCCGAGCTCCAGGATGGAAACGTCAAAGGTACCACCACCGAGGTCAAACACCACGATGGTTTCGTCATTTTTACCTTTCTCCAGGCCGTACGCCAAAGCAGCCGCCGTTGGCTCATTGATGATACGCTTAACTTCCAGGCCGGCAATTTTACCAGCGTCCTTGGTCGCCTGGCGCTGTGAATCGTCAAAGTAGGCCGGCACGGTGATGACCGCTTCGGTGACTTTTTCGCCGAGGAAGGCTTCGGCATCAGCTTTGATTTTACTGAGGATCATGGCTGAAACTTCTTCTGGCGTGTATTCCTTGTCGCCCATCTTGACCGCCACGCCAGTGCCTTTTTTAACAATTTGGTACGGCATGATGTCCAAATCTTTTTGGACTTCCTTGTCGTTAAACTTACGGCCAATCAAACGCTTAACACCGTAAATGGTGTTCTTTGGATTGGTTACACGTTGGCGCTGCGCCACTTGTCCAACCAAACGCTCGCCTTTTTTATTAATTGCCACCACTGATGGTGTGGTACGGTTACCCTCAGCATTAGCGATAACTTCCGGCTTGCCTGCCAGCATATACGCAAAGGCGCTGTTGGTCGTACCGAGGTCAATTCCGATAATTTTACCCATATGATTCCCCTTTCTTGTTATGATCACATCTGGTTTTTCTTATATTCATTTTAGCACTCTTTATTCACGAGTGCCAACTATTTTAGTATAAATAATTAGCACTCGCGTGTCAAGAGTGCTAATTTAGATTTTTGCATTACTGTCTATTTTGTAGTAGTCGGCTGGACTGGCGGTACCGCTGGCGTCTTTTTGGCTAGATTAATATATTGCACAACTGAAAGAATATAAACTACCGAACCAATCAAAATCAAACCGTAAGCAATCGTGTAAGTACCGCCAGTATTGCTGGCTAGTATAAACGTTACATACGTGATAACAGCGCCAATCAGCGGAGCTAATGACGAAAAAGCAACCGATTTACGCGCCGCCAAAAGACTAGGGCTCAACTGCTTACCTCTGCCAATAGCGAACCAAACAAACGATCCGGCTGCTATGACCGCTGCAACAATTGTCACCGACAAGTACAAAATTCCTGAATGCGAATTAGACTCGCTAACAGCTTTATTCATCCCTTCCGTAGCTGCATAGTATTTCTTGGCAGAGTTCTGGATTTGGTTCAAATATTGGTTAGCGCTATTATAGTCATTTCCGCGCAAAGCGGCAGCAATCTTGTCGAGCAGCACCTTGGTTTCTCCGGCATACTTTTTAACTTCCGCCGCTTTCCTGCTATATTCAGCACCTAGCTTGGAAGAAAAATTATGATTGGCAACATTTCTGAATGCCGATGACGCAGCTGCAGCTTGAACAAGTACCATACCGTTGGTTACGGATTTCTCGTCATTTGTCGATTTTATAAAATCTGTATACGCCTTATCCGAAGCGGTAATTATATCAATATCAGCTTGATTTACATAACCGGCTGCACTAGCAAACGAACCCCCAGCCGACACTGCGACAAGCGCAGCTAAAATTATCCCAAAAACTTTACGCATACTTAGAATTATAATACAGAAAGTTAAATTTTACCAACCGCCGCTGGCGCCGCCGCCCGAGAATCCGCCGCCGCCAAAGCTGCCGCCAGACGAGCTGCTGCCTGACGAGCTGCTATCTGAACCTCCAGCAAGCCACCAATACCGCCGACGACTACCATTACTCCCATTACCTTTCAGGATAGCTATTACTATGATAGTAATAAAAATAACGATAAATAACATTGAAACAATTGACTCTCCATCTATATCATTGTCAGATAGATTCCTGCCTTCTGCTGCATCAATAATTCGCTTGACACCCGCCTCAACGCCGCCAGCATAATCGCCGCTGCGAAACTTTGGTGCGATTGTGTTACGGATAATTTGGCTAGCTCGCGCATCGGTTAACGAACCTTCCATACCATTGCCGACCTCGATTCGCATTTTACGGTCATTCTTGGCAATGAGCAGCAATACGCCATTACTCTTTTTCTTGTCGCCGACACCCCATTGGCGGGCTACTTTGAGGCTATATTCCTCTAGACTATCATCACTGCCAAGCGTCGAAATCATCAACACGCCGATTTGGAATGATTTTTTCTGGCGCTCAGCATTAATCAGCTGCGCAATGCGGTCAATATCTTCATTTGCCAAACTTTCTGTCTGGTCAATTATAGGACGTTCAAGCGGCGGCGCAGCTGGCACTTCTAGTTTAGCGAAAGCCGTGTTACTAAACAGGCAGCTAAATAACACTGCCAATGACAACAATCCAACTAAACCAATAACAGAGCTTCGCCAACGCATATCTAGTTTTCTTGTTTGGTTGAATTTGCTGCGCTGAAATCAACCGACGGAGCTTTATTAGCGCCAGCATCCGACTCAAAATACGGTCGCTCCTTGAAACCGAACATACCCGCTAACAAATTTGTCGGGAAAGACTTAACCTTCGTGTTATATGATTTAGCAGCGTCATTAAAGTCATTGCGCGCCACAGTTATACGATTTTCTGTACCTTCTAACTGCGATTGCAAGTCTTTGAAGTTTTCCGTTGCTTTGAGCTGAGGATAGTTTTCAGCTACCGCCAACAGCCGACTGAGCGACGAGCTAACCTCGCTTTGAGCCTGCTGGAATTTGGTTATGTCATCTGGATTATTGGCATCGACTTTGATTTGCGTAGCTTTAGCGCGCGCCTCGACTACCTTTGTTAATGTCTCTTGCTCGAAATTGGCCGCACCCTTGACGGTGTTCACGAGGTTAGGAATTAAGTCGCTGCGCCGTTGATATTGCGACTCAACCTTGCTCCATGCTGTATTAACCGACTCGCGGCTAGCCACCATGCTATTATAAGATCCAGCGACTATCATTATTAGCAGCAATACCACGCCGGCGATGACTGCTGGTA
>ERZ772956.2583-NODE-2583-length-11373-cov-23.849532_pt1 | contig 11373 bp, 6 predicted proteins | sample MGYA00580683_ERZ772956 | MGnify/ENA primary metagenome ERZ772956 (study PRJEB29015, sample SAMEA2738077) | human oral metagenome | biome: human oral; feature: human-associated habitat; material: saliva | place: China | collected 2212 ...
AACGCCAGATTCGAATTCACGAACAGCGCCATCTGGGAAAGTAATCTTAATCATGGTTTTCTCCTTAAAATTTTATCATATTTTTATAACTGAGTTTTGAAGAACTGGGAAACCAGCTATCAACAAAGAATGATAACAATCAATTTCATTTTAGCTTTTTCATTCTAAAAATAAAGAAAAGCGTAGAAATACATAGATAGCCTACCAAAGAAAGAATGAGAGACAGATATTCCTCCTGAGTCATCTCACCTCTCATGTATATCCTTATCGGATAACTTTTGATTGCATTGACCAAATAGATAGCAGCTGTCAAACTTAAAAGATATCCTGTTATAATGAGTTTCTTGTTGTTGAAAAACATTAAGATACCAAGAAAGGGAGCAAGAAATGGCAAGAGAGGAATGAGTAGAAAAAATGAAAAGACGACAATATTTTCCGTCCCCCATAGACTGAGCGTATTCATTAGCCAGACATAGACTAATAGGAAGGTACAAGTCATCATCCAAGATAAATATTTCTTCAAATCTATCACCTCATTCAGCTCTTATCTAAATTTCATTTTAACTTTGTCGTAACTATTCTCCATATAAAAAAACGACATCCTCGAAAGGACGTCGCAACGTGGTTCCACCTTCATTTATGCAAGTCAAAAAGACCTACACCTCTGATTGGCTCTAACGTAGCCACCGTTTTATGTTTTCATAAAAGCCAGTAGAGTAGTCCCAACTGCATCCTCTACGCGATTTCCAGCTCCACGCGCTCTCTAAAAGATTTTCTGCAGGTGATATGTCTCTAAAAATTATTATAGCACGATTGAAAAAATTTGCAAGAACTTTTATTGGTTTTCAGCTCTGCTATTTTTCCTACTAAATAGATAAATCAAGTGCCCCAAGCCATTTCCAGCTAGTGAGCATAGGAAATAGGCGGCATGATAAAGAGGAATCCACTCTCCAAAGGTGAAAATAGTCAGGAAAAATAAGAGAGCAACCAAGAAAGAAAAGCGCAAAGAAAATCCATATAAAGCTGCATAGAGCAGGGATACCAACAAGGTTGCCAGAGGAGAGTAGATGAGAACATTTCCAACTACTAGCCCCTTACTTAAGATGGAATCCATTGGCAAATACCGTAACAGTATATAAAAGACAAAATAGAAAAAGAAAAGGGGGAGCAAAAAGAAAATTTCTTTTTTATGGACTTTCATAAGAGCACCTCCGTTCATTAGGCCTTATGAGAAAGTTTATTCCCAATATTTCCGAATATTCTTAATCTGCTTCTTAGATGCTTTTATCATCCTAGTTGAGCTGTTTACCGGCAGTGACATGATTTTTCCTGGTAAATAGACAATGGTCTTGGCCAAGCGTTTGGCCATCGTTTCTTCAGGATTGAGATCATTATGAAAATCCTTACTAATGGTCAAATCCAAATAGAATTCATAGATTCGACGACCAAAATTCTCAGCTGAAATCTCGTATAATTTATCGGCTAGCTTTTTCTCGTCCATATCTGGTGTTGCCAAAATGGCCTCCAAAATAGCTCCTGCCAAATCCCGATTTTCGTAATACAGTGTACCAAAGGTTTTATCGCTGATTACATTATCCAGATAGGGATTGCCATGGGCGATGATGGGTGTACCGCTGGCTAGACTTTCCAGATAAGTCAGCCCCTGCGTCTCACTGGTTGAGGCTGAGATAAAGAAATCTGCCGCCTTATAGTAGAGAGCCGTATCGCTTGGCGCAATCATTCCTGTAAAAATGACTGAATCCTCAATATGAAGCTGGGCTACCAAGGCTTTTAAGTCCTCAGCATAAGGCCCATCTCCAACAATGACCAACTTCACCTTGGCATTTTCTTCCAGAACCATTGGCAATGCTTCAACAATCGCTTGGATATTTTTCTCATAGGAAATTCTTGATAAACTGAGCAACATGACTTCATCTTCTGCTATTCCCAGCTTAAAGCGCAGTTTCTTGATGTCTTCCCGTGAGAGTTCTGGGCGGTCAAATTTGGCCAAGTCGATTCCTGTTGGGATAACCCGTTTTTCCGCCTTGATTTTGTAACCGACCAAAAGATCATAGACAATCTCAGAAGGACAAACGACACCATCCAAATCGCTCATAAAACCACGCACGATGTACTTGACCATACTCGGGCGAATCACCATGCCCTTGGCAAGATAGTGCACATAGTCCTCATACTGGGTATGGTAGGTGTGAACCACTGGAATCCGCAATTCCTTGGCAATCCAGATTCCCAAAAGGCCCAGAGAAAACTCTGTCTGAGTGTGGATAATATCCAGCTGATACTGGCGAGCAATTTCTAAGGCATTGGAAAAGCCACGATAAGCCACGCGCCGATCCTTAAAAGCGAAGAAAGGCACGCTGGGAATACGGATAATCTGCCAATCCTCATATCGGTTGACATCCTTGTCCGTCGTAGTAAAAATAAAGACTTTATGACCTAATTTCTCTAGCTCAGTCTTGAGGGTGCGAATGCTCGTCGCCACCCCGGAAACCTGAGGAAAATAGGTATCTGTAAAAAGACCAATCCGCATATCACATCTCCAAAACTGTTTGGTAAGCCTTGACTAATTGAAGCGCTACATCATCAATAGAACGACTCTCCGCAACGCGATAACCTGCTTCACGTTTGTCCACTTTTCCGTCAAGAACCTTACGAAGCGATTCGACAAACTCATCTACATTATGACAAAGCTCCGCCGACTCTTCATCAATCCAGCCATTATAAACAGGAATATCACGCAGGACCACGTGTTGGCCGCTGGCTAGTGCTTCTAAGACCACAATCCCTTCAGTCTCTTCATAAGACGGGAAAAAGAAGGCGTCACTTCCTGACATGGCCCCTTGGAAAACTGCACCTTTGAAATAACCCGGAAATTCTACGTTTTCAGGATGATTATAAAGGACAAGGTCTCGAATCTTGCGCGGAATAAGCCAAAGATTGATAGAGCCCAGCCAGATAAAGCGGACATCTGGCATTCTGCGAGCTACTTCGACAAAGTCTTCGATTCCTTTTCGTCTGAAATAAAGGCCCGCACAAATTACGACTTTCTGCCCATCTGCAATCTGAAAATGTTTTTTAAAGACTTCTTCCTTGCGTTCATCTTTTTTGTATTTCGACAGGTCAATGCCGTTTGAGACAGCCATAATGGGTGTCGTCACACCGTAGGATTCAATCAATTTTTTTGAATACTCAGACGGAGTAATGATGAAGTCCGCCATTTTATACATGTGCGCTAGATATTTGCCAAATAAGGGCGCAAAAAGATTAGAACCAATAAAAGAGTTTTCAAAGTCTTCTTTGGTCGAATGTCCGTGCATGATCACTTTTTTGCCTCCCCGCTTAGCCGCGTGAAGAAGAAGTAAACTACGAGGTCCGTAAGTGTTGATGTGGACGACATCATAATCTCCTAAAACATCTGTTGTATAAGGAATTCCTGCCAAATCCAGTGCGTGCATTTGATGCTGCAAGGCGCGGCCGATGCCTGATTTTTCTAAAACAGACTTTCCTTCTAGATATAGTAATACTTTCATATCTTCTATTATACCCAAAAGAAGCAAAAAAAGGAAACGCCAAGGGAAGATTAGTACTTAATTCATGTACCTAGTCTTCCGCCAAGCATTTCCCTTAAACATATCCTTTCTTGCTAGAACTCTAATTATTTTCCAAACAGACTAGTCTACCTTAACTACCTGCAGTTCAGTCCCTCCAAGTAGAATCAGATATTTGTCTACTTGGCTAAGACCATAGGAACGACTGAGCGCCTCTGCATAGAGATCTAATTGAGCTCGGTAGCGCTCTACTAACTCTGTCGGCTCATGATAGCGGTCAGTCTTATAGTCAAAGAGGACAATGCGATCATTAAAGAGCAGGTAGCCGTCTAAGATTCCCCGAACGACAAAGTCTTGACCGCTGGCTGGATCCTGCTTGAGCATGGCAAAAGGGGCTTCCCGATGGAGATGATTGGCCTCCTGCTGGATTAGCTGACCTAGTTCTGTAGCAAAAAAAGCTTCAATCTTAGCTAAATCAATCCCTTTCTTAACTGCCGCATCTACCTGAACCTGAGTCAAGGCTTGATGAATGCTAGTCTTAGTAATAGGACGATCCAGCGGAATCCTTTGCATGAGCTCATGGACAGCAGAACCGATTTGGGCTCCTGTGACTTGCTTATTCTTGCCAAAATCAGGCAGTTCAAAAGTCAACTGGGGCTGATAATTTCGAGGCGCATCCATAATGTCTAGCCCTTCTGAGTCCATAACTGGTTCATAGAACTTCTTGATTTGACTGGGTGTACGGACACTAGGCAATTCAATAGCCGCTTGATAAAGACTGTTGAGCCGATCTACATTCTCCAAGATATCCAGAGCTCGGCGGATATCCTCTGACTGACGGTTGCCCGTCAAATCATCCACTGGAATAGGATCAGCCTGCTCCACTACGCCAATCTGCTCGTCTGTCAGCTCCTGATCAGTCACAAAGCGGGTTTGATAAGCCAGATTTTCCTTTTCAAACACTGACTGAATAGCATAGAGCCAATCCTGAAAATTGGTCAGCTGACTTCGGAGACTGCTAGACAAGCGCCCATTTTGGCTGCTCCCCCACTTGCGCTCTTGGAGCTTAGCTTGCTTTCCCTTGCCGACCAGATAGAGCTTGGCTTCAGCCCGTGTCATGGCCACATAGAGCAGACGCATCTGCTCAGACAGGCTCGCCAGCTTGAGTTCTTCGGCATTCTGCTGATAAGGTAGGGTCCCCATGGAAATACGGATCTGCTTGGGCGCATGAGGATCCTGAGCCTCAACGGCCACATCGGCTACATATTTGATTCCAATACCCTTTTGTCGGCTGAGGATAATTGCAGAGCTGCTATCCTGACGATTGAAGGCCTTGTCCATATTGAGTAGAAAGACATACTTAAACTCCAGCCCCTTACTCTTATGGATGGTCATTAGCTGGACCGCATTTTTTGGAGCAGCCAGAGGGACACTGGCCAAATCGTGCTCATTTTTCAAAATCCGGTCAATCATGCTGATAAAGCGGGACAAGCCTTTGAAACTAGACTTTTCATAGTCGTTGGCCCGCAAGGATAAGGCATAGAGATTAGCCTGACGCTGCTCACCGTTGGGTAGAGCGCCTACCATATCATAGTAAAAACGATCCTGATAAATCTTCCAGATTAAATCATAGAGAGAATGGGTCTTGGAATAGCTGCGCCAGTCATTCAGCGTTTCCTGAAAGTGCTGCAGTTTCTTGCGCAATTCATCATGGATGAGCTGAGGTTCCAGACCTTGATCAGCCAGAGCATTCCTCAGCTTTTCGTAGAGATTTTCCATAGACTTGGTACTGGAGGCTTGCAAGGCTAACCGAGCCAATTCGTCCTCATCAAAATCAAACATTGGCGACTTTAGGAGAGCGGTCAGGGCATAGTCATTGAGAGGATTGTTAATGGTCCGCAAGGTATCCAGCATCACCATAACCTCTACCGACTGGAGGTAGTTGGTCTCGCCATCATCAGGCACAATCGGGATATGATGCCGATCAAACTCTGCCAAAATCAGATCATTGCGGGTCCGCGAAGCTGTCAGCAAGGTAATATCCTTGAAATCCACCCCTTCCTGATTATGAAGACGGATGATTTCCTTGATTACCAAGGCGACTTCACCAGCTGAAATACTAGGTAGACCTTGGTCAGAATCCTCTTCTTCGCTATCGGCTCTACCATCATAAATCAGGAACTCCGCCTGATTGGCTGGATTAGGCTCCCGTTTGGCTGGATTTCCTGCCACCAAATAGTGGGTCTCATTGTAGTCAATCTCGCCGACTTCCTCGTCCATGAGTCGTTTAAAGACATCATTAGTGGCTTCCAGTACCTCGATGTGACTGCGGAAATTTTCCTTGAGAATAATCAGCTTGCCCTGACTAGGATCGGCCTGATAGAGTTTAAATTTATCATTAAAAATCTGCGGATCGGCCTGACGAAATCGATAAATGGATTGCTTAATATCGCCCACCATAAAGCGATTATTTCCTCGAGCCAGCAATTCCAACATCCGCTCCTGAGTATGGTTGGTGTCTTGATACTCATCGACCATGACCTCATGGTACTTATCCTGATAAAAACGCCGCACTTCTGGATAATTTTCTAAAATCTCAATAGCAAAATGGCTGATGTCGCCAAATTCAAAGGCATTCTCTGCTACCTTGCGCTCCAAATAAGCTTGTGAGAAATCTCGGACAAAATCTCGCAACAAATCCAGTAGGGGAAGAGCTTCTGCCTGATGCTGCTCCATAAAATTCAGATGGTAAAGGCGGACATCCAGCTCTTTAATTCGCTCTATCAAGGGCTTACGGGCTTCATTATAAGCTTGTGCCAGCTCTTTTTTGAGCTCGTCCGCATTCTTACCAACTCGGGCAGTAAAAGCCTGATGGTTAGAGGTCTTGGCTAATTCTAAAAAGCGCTGAATCAGGTCTAGCAACTGCTCAGATCCAGTCTGCTCTGTCAGCTCAGCCAAGATATCTAAGGCCGCCTGAACATTTTCCTGATACTTAGCCCCAGCAAAGGCTTGACCTTCATGTGCCAGATGACTCTGGAAAAAATCTTCCAAATCCAGCAAAGACTGCCTAGCTCCAGACAGGATTCGCTCCCGCTCTGCTTCAAAATCACTGGTTTCATAGCCTAGAAGAAAGGTCTCTTCCAACCATTTTCGCGGATTGCTGGTAGACTGGAGAAAACTATAAATACTATAAATCTGCTGGCGGAAACCAGAAATGTCCTTGCGCTTACCAGTGAAATTTTTGACCAAGCGGCTGAATAATTCCTGTCGATCACTCTCATAGTAGGTATCGAAAAGCTGGTCAAAGACTTCATTTTTCAGAATGAGCTGCTCACTGGCCGACTGTAAAATCCGAAAATGCGGTGCTAGCCCCAGCAAGTAGCCGTACTTGTTGACTACTTTCTGGGTAAAAGCATCCATGGTACCAATATCTGCATTGGCAATCTCAGCCAACTGCTGAGCCAGATGCTGGCGGAGTTCCTGATCTGAAGTCTCCTTGAGTACCAGACTCAGCTCCTTCTCCAGCCGTTCCTTGAGCTCACCTGCTGCCTTGACAGTAAAGGTGGAGATGAAGAGTTGGCTAACCTCCACACCTCTGAGAATCTGGTCAATGATCCGTTGAACCATAACATAGGTCTTACCAGAGCCAGCTGAAGCCGAAACAAGAATATTCTGACCAGAGGAGTAGATGGCCTGGATCTGCTCTGGTGTGCGCTTTTGTGGCTTGTCAGAGGCAGCTTCCTCAGCCTGCTTGACTAGGATATCCTGCTCGTTTAAAAAGGGAATCCGTCTCATTTATCCAACTCCTCCTTGATTTTTTCTAGCCAGGCTTGACGCAGCTTCTCGCCTGTCGGCCGTTTATCATACTGGTCCAGGTTTAACTTGGTCAGCTGTCTAGCCTGCCCCAGATGGAGATTGGCTTCAAATCCTGTAATGGCCTTAAACTGGTCCACGTAAGGGGCGATACTACGACCATTTTCTGTATAAGGATTGATGGCAAAACGACCAGCTAAAATGCCTTCTGCTGCTTGCTGATAGAGATAGGCATTGTAGGCCAGAATCACTTCCAACTCTTCCTTAGTCAGCAAATTAACCTTGCTTTTCTCATAGTTAGCGCCCAAGTCCTTGGCCTGGTCAGACAGAAAGAGTCCTTTGTAAACCTGACTTTTCATGACCTGTTTCACTGCCTCGTCCAGCACCTTGGTCTCCTTTAAGCTAGCTAAAGGCTCCGTCATCTGTAGGTACATAGCGCCGAAAATTCCCTTGTCTTCCTGGTATTCTGGCATTTCTCGGATAGCTGATAGGTAGGTCGGCAACTGAGAGTTAAGCCCATTAAAGAACTTCTCAAAGCTGAATTTGGTATCGCCAGACTTGTAATCCACAACTCCCAGACTCCCCGTCTCCGTCAGACGATCAATTCGGTCTACCTTGCCGCTCACTTGAAGAGCTCTGCCATTGTCCAAAAGCAAGAAAGGCCGATCATGACCAAAGTCAGTCTCCTCACCGATGACCTCCAGCCCATCCGACTGAGCCAAAATACGACCAGTGGCCTGAGCCGTGTCCAATAGCAAACGGCGGGCAAACTGGGTCTCGCCATTTTCTCCATAGACCGCTTCAAACTCAGCCTCCCAGCTAGTCTCCTCCATAGCCCGTTGCAAGCGAGTGTCGAAATCCTGCTCCAAGTGCTCCTGCATAACCTTTTCAAAGATTCGGTGGAGGAAAATCCCGTGGCTGCGCGCATCCGGTTGAATGGTCCACTCCTCCTGTAGCCGCAGGACATACTTAAGGAAATAGGCATACTGGTTTTTAAAATATTCATTGAGAGCAGAAGCTGATAGTCTCAAAGGCTGCTCTGAAGGATACAGAGCTTGAAGGGTCTCCGACTTGAGAGGCTCCGTTTTCAACTCCTTGCTGATCTTGGGAATGGAAATCCCTTCAGCTGCCAACTTCTTACGCAAGACTCGGATGGCCACTGCCCAAAAGGTCTGTTCCTCCGGCGTCCATTCGCGGTCAATATCCTCCTGATAGAGGTCAATCACGCGCGCCAGCAGAGCCCGATAAGTCCCAATATCGTCGCTACTAGCCTGTGGTCGCTTGCTGATGATAGGTAGGGAAATAGGCGCTATTTCCAGCTCTGTCAGATAGGAAGACATGGCATCTTCTACTTCATTGATTAAGACAGGAGCAGACAGAACCAAATCTTCTGTCGCTGAATTGAGTAAAGATAGGGCGGCAAAGCGGTTTTTCTTGAGATTTTCACTGCTAGCTACCTGCAACTCTGACTCGTCCCCAGTTGCTTGGTTTAAAGCCTGACGTTCTTCGTCACTGAGCAGACTTTTATTTTGCGCTAACTTGGGCAAGCGCTCCTGCGTCAATCCGATAGCATAGACATAAGGCGCAGCCATGGGTTCAATCAAATCGTAAGACTGAACTGTCACCACATCCACTGTCGCTGGTACAACTCGGTACTTGGCCAGAAGCATACCAGACAGAATCAAAGCCAGAAAATCATCGATCTTGAGCTTGCTACCATCAAACACCTGAGCAAGCTGCTCTAAGACCTGGCAAAAGGTCTTCCAGACTTCCTCCTGCCGCTCTACTTCTTGCTGGCTTGCACCTTCCAGCAGACCAGTCAGATTGGCATCCAAGCGAACTTCTTTGATAAAGTTGGTAAATTTAGCCAAGAGACCAGTCGCTGTCTGACTGCGAGATTTGAAAAAGTCTAATAGAGGCGTGATAAGACTCCGACGCATGACATTGATCCGCTTCAGGTCAAATTTCTCCTGACGGTTAATGGTGAAATCTCTCCCCAGCTTGGCTGCCCCTTTAATTTCCGCAAAGCGAAGGTACTGTTCAAAACTATCCAGCTCCTCCTGACGCAAGCCACCATAAAGGCCGGTTTTTAAAAGATTGAGTAAATCTTCTGTCTGAAAATTATAGCGTTTCAACCGTTCCAATGACTCTAAAAACTGGACTAAAGGATGCTGGGACATGGGCTCAGACCGCCCTAAATAAAATGGAATTTGATACTGGGCAAAAATGGACTTCAGCTGGAGCTGGTAGGCCTCCACATCACCCAAAAGCAGTCGGATATCCTTATAGCGGGCGCCATCATGGAGCCGCTGACGGATGGACTTGGCCACATATTCCAGTTCTTCTTTTTGATTACGAACCGACCAAATCTCTACATGAGAGCGGTCATCTTCGGTCAATTCCACATGGGTTTCAGAAAAATCATAGCGACTCTCTAAAATCTTGGAAATCTTGCCAAAGGCATCATCAGGCTGATTCGAATCGCCTGCCAGATACTCTGGCTTGACCTGATAGGTTTGAGCTAGCTTGAGCAAAAAGTCCACGCTGGCCTGATAAAGATTGCCCTCACGAAAGGCTGTCCGGTAGGCTCTTTGACTAGCATAAACGCCAATGACGATCTCCACTCCCTTGCGATGCAGCAGATCTACTAGATATTCCTCCTCTGCTGAGAAGCGGGTAAAGCCGTCGATAACTAGTGCAAGATTAGCCAATTCCCCATCCAAATCTCCAGCTAGAATATGCTGGGCAAAAATCGTGAGTTTAGAGGTCGCATCATAATTTCCCGACTTAAGAGCAGAAGAAAAAGCCGTGAAAATCTTGAGCAAATCCTCGCGCTTCTCTGGCTCTTCTAGATGATTCAAATCCGTAAAAGTCATCTGGGCTGTCTGAAGCTCATGATAAAGGTCTAGCAGTTGCTGGATAAATTGTGCATCCTTCTTGATCCGCCCATAAACCTTTAGTTCTCGGTCATCCATTTCCGATAAAATCCGATAAAATAGCATACCTAGACCAATGTCGTCCAAAGGCTGCCCTTCCTGAACATCATTAAGGACAAAATAGCGAGCCATCTGAGCAAAACGCGTCACTGTAATGGCAAAGGAAGCGTGATTTTCTAATGCTTCCAAAACTGCTCGCTCCTTTTCAAAAGAAAGCGAGTTGGGCGCTATATAAAAGACCCGCTTGCCGGCCGCTGCCAAGTCCTGAGCTTGCTTAGCCAAATGCGCCGTCAAAGGACTGCGGATATCCGTATAAAGTAATTTCATACCGTCTCTTTTCAACAACAAAATTATAGAATTATTATATCATGTTTGCGAGAAAAAGGCTTTGTATAAAAGAAAAAGCCCCGCCAAAGCGAGACTTTTCGTGTCTGATTTTATAATTGTTATCTGGGAACGAAATCGAATTAAGCTTCGATTTCAGTAACCATACCTGAACCAACAGTACGTCCACCTTCACGGATAGAGAATGTAGTACCTTGTTCTACGGCGATTGGGTGGATCAACTCAACGTCGATAGTCACGTTATCACCAGGCATTACCATTTCAGTACCTGCTGGAAGTTCGATTGAACCTGTAACGTCAGTAGTACGGAAGTAGAATTGTGGACGGTAGTTGTTGAAGAATGGAGTGTGACGTCCACCTTCTTCTTTAGTAAGGATGTAAACTTCACCTTTGAATTTAGTGTGTGGGTTGATTGAACCTGGTTTAGCGATAACTTGTCCACGTTCGATTTCATCACGTTGAACACCACGAAGAAGGACACCTACGTTATCTCCGGCAAGACCTTCGTCAAGTTGTTTACGGAACATTTCAACACCAGTAACAACTGCTTTTTGAGTTTCTTCTTTGATACCAACGATTTCGATTTCGTCGTTGACACGAACAGTACCACGGTCGATACGTCCTGAAGCAACTGTACCACGTCCAGTGATTGAGAATACGTCTTCGACTGGAAGAAGCAATGGTTTGTCAGTGTCACGTTCTGGTTCTGG
>ERZ772956.2585-NODE-2585-length-11361-cov-19.419070_pt1 | contig 11361 bp, 3 predicted proteins | sample MGYA00580683_ERZ772956 | MGnify/ENA primary metagenome ERZ772956 (study PRJEB29015, sample SAMEA2738077) | human oral metagenome | biome: human oral; feature: human-associated habitat; material: saliva | place: China | collected 2212 ...
GGTGAGTGACATTGTCTACATCGGTTACTAATCCTATCAAACAACGGTTGAAAAAGACCATCCTCTGGTACAGTCTGATTTCAGCTTTCTTCTTCGTCGGTAGTCGCATCTACGAACACTTTAGTTTTGGCGAAACCTCTGCCTTCATGCACTACCTTTTCTTGATTCCTTTGATCGGCGGCATCCTGCTAGTGGCTCTGCAACTAGTGGTAAAAGGCCTTTCTCGACTCACTCTCAATCTTTGGAACTCAGCAGTTGCTACGGCAACTGCGGGGGCCCTCTACCGAGGTATTGTTAACCTCTCTGGTCGTTCAACAACTCTCGACCAACCCTACTATTATGTTGCAGGGATCTTCCTAGCCCTCGCCCTCATCAGCCTCTTCTTTATCCGCAGTGTTTGGATGGAGAAAACAGCTTAAAACATTCAAAACGTCCGTTTCTAAAATTAAACGGACGTTTTTTTGATTAACCTAATACATGAACGACTTAATCTTGCCGTTTTTTACTTGCTACAAAACCTGCCAAAGCTAGTGAGGTCATGCCAAAGAGGCTAAGGACTGTTGAAGCCAATTCATCTTGACCTGTTTTTGGAAGACCAGTTGCTGATGTAGCAGCTACTTCTGCTTGACCACCTGTATGATAGGTAACAGCGACTGGTTTGTTTGTTGCAACTTCTTTCGTTTCAGGTGTAGTTGGTTGAGCTAGGGTAACTGGGCCTTTGGATACCGCTGGTTGGACAGGCGTCACTGGAGTTTCCGGTATCTCTAGTGTCGGATTTTCTGGTTGAATCCATGGTTCCACAATCGCTCCACTATGCACCTCTGGGTTTGGCTTGATAACGTCTTTGACCAAAGAAAGAAGGTGGAAATTGATTTGATTGCTCACTTCATAAAGGAAATCATTTTCCGATGCACGATACCCCGCTGGGAGATCCACATGAACACGATAGGAGCCGTTCATCAACATGGTCTCAAAGCGTTTCAAATCATAGATACTTTGTGGGAGAAGGCGACTGATACCATCATTCCCCACCACTTTTACGACTGTTCCTGTCGGAACCGGCTGATTAAATCCAATAGTGAGTTTGTTTTCATCTAAATAATGGAAGGCAAAGGTCACTTTCGGATGTGGATTTTCGGCTGAAACCGTCACCTTCTTCACTAGCTCTGTTCCCCAATCATAATGGTAATCAGACAAGGTGATTTTCACTGTATAAGTGCCAAAAGGTAAGTCTGGGAAGGTGCCAGCATTGTAGGACGCATTGAACTCTCCTTCTACTACACGGCCTTGGTCATCCACTACCTGATAACGAACGACGGATGGATAATACGAAATGACTTCTCCACTGCTATCTGTGAAGACCACCTCCAAGGTGCTCTTTTCAGCCTTTGGTTTTTCAGTCTCTGTCTCGCCTGGTTGTTCATCTGAACTGGCTTCATTCGTCGAAGTCGTTGCCTCTACTTTCTTTCCTTCGATGTCCATCTCAGTGGTATTGTAGACCTTATCCCAGATGGTATAGCGAACAGTAGAAGGGTCCACCCCTTCCGGAAGCAGATAGCTACCGTCCTCTTGGGGTTCCAAGGCCACGGTTTCCCCATTTTTGACGTAGGACAGATAAGTCCCTGCTAGTCCACTACCAGTTTCAATCACCTTACCTGGTCGGAAAATCCGTGTTGCTGGATTGTACTGAGCACTTCCAGACTCGATGCTTGGAGCCGTATTGTCAATCTTAACCTTGAAGTTAAGCTCTTGTTGCTTAGCCCCTGAAGCAGTTGGACGGTAGGTGACCACAAATTGGTATTCTCCATCTGGTAATTGCTTGCCGTCTTTGTCCAAACCTTCCCAAGAGATTTCATAAAACTCTTCGCTACGATTCCCAATCCGGTAACTCCAGTCTGTCTTACGGTGGACTTCATTTCCGACCTCGTAAATCGGGTTAGTACGAGCTGTGTCCTCCTTCTTGTAAACTGATAGGTGGACATTTTCAACATTGCGAAGCATGACGGCTTTGACCTTGATGCTATCAAAGCTGGAATCATTGTTTGGAGAGAAGTAAAGTTGGTCCCCATCAAAGCGATCCCCATCCTGGCCAAGAGTTTTGGCTACGGATTCTCCATTTTCATAGACATAACTGATCAAAGATGTAAAGTGATTGTCTGGATGACGCTCTGGCGTTTCTGGGACCTTTTCATCTGGATAATCCGTCTTGTCCTTGTAGTAATAAAACGGCTTGTCGCTACCTGTGTATTCGTAGATTGGCTTTTCAATGCCACGCAGATTTTGATAATCTCCATGGAAGCCAACATAAGGGAGGCTGACCAGATGTTTTTGGTTGCTGGCATCTTTGACCAGTACAAACCCTTCTAAGAAATAACCATTTGGCATTTGCTTGCTGAGCTCTTCCTTGTACTTGCTCGCATCAACCGTTACATGGATGGTCCGCTGACCATTGGCTGGGATAGTGACCGTTTCCTTACCGTCTAAAGTTTCTAATAGACGAGGATGGAGGGTGAATTTGCCATCTTGAACTTGATCTGTCTGAAGGGTCGTTTCATAACGAACAGACTTCTCTTGATTGGAAAGATTGTGGATGGTCACGTCAAACTCAAAAGTATCTGTGACGTTACCTAGTGTCAGACTACTTTTAGCATCTTTCGCCGTTACATAGAGATCCCCTAGAGCTGCAGCTGTGACATCCATAACCCCTGCTCCTTGCTGACGAACAGAGGAATAGGCATGCGTTTCCTCATCCACATGCGGAACAGCTGTACTCATGGTCATCTGTTTGACAAGAACTTGTAACTGTTCTGGACTGAGATGAGGGAAGCGCTCCTTCAAGGCTTGTTTCACCAGTGCAGTGGCACCCGCTGCGTGAGGAGAGGCCATACTGGTCCCCCTATCCATATAGTACTCTCCATTATTAACAGATGAGTAGATCATCCCTCCTGGAAGAGTGACATCCGGTTTGAGGTCGCCATCAGCTGACAGCCCCCAAGAGGAGAAGTCGGATAATTGATTAGCTGCGTCGTACGGCACCCGTTTGAATTTGTTGGCAATATGGAGCTGGTAGTCCTGGGCATGTTGTGCTAGGACACTTCCAGCATCGTGGCCAATAACCCCAACTGAGAATCGTTCCCCCAACCCTTCTAAGTCAAAGCTTACAGGATTATTGCCCTGCTCCTTAGTCTGGTAGAAGATCACCCCTGTAGCACCAGCTCTTTTGAGCTCTTTGACCTTATCCACATCCGAAACTTCCCCACCTCGCTCCGTAAGGACTAAGTGCCCATTGATACTATCAGCTTGGTAGTGGTCGATCCCTCCCTTTTCCACATGGAGATAGCTTTGAGGGATGGTTGTCCGAAAAGCGTCACGTTCTACAAAGGAGTGCATAGGAATCTTGCCATCCGGGAAGTCTTTCGAACCTTTTAAGGCTTCTACGGTCAGGCTTGCTTCTGTCGACTCATGCTTGGTGAGACTATTAATAGACGCGACTGAGATGACATTTGGATTGACAGATGGGGTTCCTGTCATCCCATAATCCGGTGTGCTTGCAAGAGGTTTGCTGTGCCAGAAGCCATTGGTCGCCATATTGGTAGAGGCAACTGTAATGGTCACTCCCGCCTTTCTCGCTGCCTCAAAGGCCTGGCGCGTGATTTCTCCTACATCATAAATCGAGCCTGATGCGGTTCCCAAACTCATGTTGATGGAATCAGCCCCTAATTTGACGGCATCTTCTACTGCTTTGGTATAGATGAAATTTTGCACCTGCCCGCCCTTGGTGTCTGAGAAAACACGCAAAAACATAAGCTGGGCTTCGGGAGCGACACCTCGGATAATCTCACCATTTGGAGATGGTTGAGAGGCATTGCCCACAGCGGTTCCAGCTACGTGGGCACCGTGAGAGATTGGATCATCTTCTTTAACATTGTCATCCATATCACTATAGTTGTGAACGTAGACGACTTTATTGTTGTACCATTTACCGTAAGTGATGCCGGCCTTCTTCTTAGCCTCTTCAATTTCCGCTTCACTCTTGTACTTGGCCTTGCTGATATCTGTCAGACGGAAAATATCGTGGGCAGGGTCGACCCCCGAATCGATGACCGCTACAACCTGACCTTGACCCTTAATCCCCTTATCCCAGAGTGGCTGTAAATTGATTAGACTATTTTCTTCACTGACCTTGGTCCTAGTTGAAGTCGGTGATGCAGGAGCAGGCTGTGTTTCTTCCACTCTAGTCCGACCTAGTGGAGCATAATCTAGGGCATCTACACGCGCTAGTCCCCGAATCTTTTTAGCATCTCCATAAGTCGTCTCTAGAGCCAGTCCATTAAAGAGCAAATTAACGTCATACAATTTTTTGAACTGAATGGATTGCTTTTCGAGTTCTTTCAAAAATTGTTCATGATCTTGGTTGGTTTGTTCGATACGCGCTTCTTTTGAGACTGGTGATGATTCTCCAACCCCATCAGAAACTTTTTCTTTCAGACGAACTAGGACCTCAACTGGACTTGAATCCTCTAGAGTTTCTTTCGTTCCTTCCTTGGGAGTGTCCGTCGTAGCAAGCTCAGGATTAGCTGTTGGACTTGCCATAACAGAAGCTGACAAGGTCTTCTCTTCTTTTGGTTTCTCATTTGAAGAATCGCTAGTAGCAGAAGAGGTAATTTGTGGTTGCTTGGTTTGGTCCTTACCATCAGTCTCTGCCGGAACATGGACAGTAGAAGGCACTTCTTCTATCGGCCTAGTAGGGGTATCCTCCTTAGCAACCGTATTGGGCTCAATTCCCTTTTCATCTGTCGCTGTGCTATCAGGTACTACGGCTGATGACTCGACTGTGGATGGTGCTGGTGTTACAGTATCGGCCGAAACCACTGATCCCATCAAGACCATACTGATTAAAACGGAAGCAACTCCAACCGCATATTTACGAATGGAAAAACGTTGTTGTCGATGAAATTCCATAAAAACTCCTTTTTATATACCAGGTTCAGGTGGCTGTTACACCACCTGAACCCCACTCAATTTTCTCTACTAGGAGAACGTTATACTTGGTCTAGATGATTTTTCTTCATTCGGATCGCACCGAAAGTGAGAAGAAGAACCATCAATCCTACAAGACCCAGCTGGTCATTTTCCTGTCCTGTTTTTGGAAGAGAAGTTGCTGGTCGATGAGAGACTTGTTGAGACTCCTGATCCATTTCAGATTGACCTTTTTGTGTCATAGGTGACGGTTGAGGAGTGACTTGTTGAGACTCCTGATCCATCTTTATTCTACCTTTTTGTGTCATAGGTGACAGTTGAGGAGTGGATGGGACAGCCGGATTTTCTACCTGATCTTCTGAGATTTTTACAAAACTGGTCAAGTAGCGATTGATACCATTAGTTACGGTATAGACGAAATCATTTTCCACTGCCCGATAACCTGTTGGCAGATCAATATGGATCTGATACTCTCCATTGATCAGGATGCTTTCAAATGTCTTTGGTTCATATAGGGTTTGATCCAACTCCACTTTTTCCCCTGTCTTCTGATCAATGGCAAAGACGCGGGTTCCATCTGGAAGTTCTTTGTCAAAGACGAGGTCAAAGCGATTTTTATCAATATAGTGGTAGACAAATTTGACCAGTCCTTTAGGGTGCTCCTTGCTTAATTCCACTGTCACAGTGGTTGGAGATACCCAAGAGTAGTTTTGATCTTGAGCGACAACTTTTACAGTGTAGGTTCCAAATGGAAGAGTCGGTAGCGGATCTTCGTAGTAGCTATTAAATTCCTGATCCACCCGATTTCCCTTGCTGTCAAAGACTTGGTAACGCATCATTTCTGGGTATTGGTTGGTTGCCTCGCCTTTTTCATCGACAATTTGAACCTCTAAGCGACCGACGGTTGCTTCGCTGCTTGCAGCTGTCAGGCTTGCCCCTTCAGTCCCTGCTCTTTCTGTCGTTTTTTCTTCTGAAACGGTCTTACCATCCAAGGTCAGGGTGTTGGTATTATTGACCTGATCCCAGATATAGAAGCGCACAGTTTTTAGATCCACTCCTTCAGGAATCGTGTAGGTTCCATCTTCGTTTGGACTGATCTCTACTTCTTGATTATCCTTTTGGTAGGAGAGGTATTTTCCACCCAGCCCACTGCCCGTTTCAATAATCTCACCTGGCTTAAAGATACGAGTTGCTGGATCAAAGAGATCCTTGGTATTCGCCAGTTGTGGCACTTGCTTATCGACTCGGACTTTTAGAACAATCTCTTGAGGTTTGGCACCTGGTGTGCTTGGACGATAAGTGACTACATATTGATAGTCCCCATCTGGCACTAGCTGATTGTTATTGTCCTTGCCTGCCCACTGTGTCGCATTAAGAATCTTACTACGGTCATTAATCCGCCAACCGTAGTCGGATTTCTTCTGACTTTCATTGCCTTGTTCAAAAATAGGATGTTCGCGTTTGAGGTCATCTGCACGATAGACTGATAAATGAATATTGTCTACATTTCTCAAAACGACTGCATTGAGCTTGACACTATCATAGGAACCATCATCATTTGGCGAGAAGACGAGCTGATTCCCATCGTAATGCCCATCTTTTTCTCCCAGGACAACCTGTACTTCTTTGCCTCCGCGCCAAATAGTGCTGACCAAGGCTGTAAAGTGATCCCCTGAATCTTTTTCAGGTTTCTCTGCTTTTTCGTTTGCGTAATAGTAGAATGGTTTTTCATCCCCAGTGAAGGCATAGATAGGCTTTTCGATACCCGGTAAATCCTGATACTGCCCTTTGAAGCCAATATATGGAAGACTTACGAGATCTTTCTTGGTTTTGGCATCTTTAAAGAAGACAAATCCTTCTAAAAAGTAACCGTTCTTCATTTGATTGGTGAGTTCACTTGTAAAGGTACTGGTATCTACAGAAATTGGAACCATCACACTTCCCTTAGCTGGAACATGAATGGTTTTTTCTCCCACTTGATCCAATAGCTGACGCATCTTCAAGCTGATGCGACCATTTTCCACCTGATCGGTATTAACAACCGTGTGATAAGTGAATTCTTTTGCTTCTGAGCCTAAATTGTGTACCGTAACTTCAAACGTAAAGGCATCTTTGACATTGCCAAGCGTCAAGCTGCTATTGGTTCCTTTTCCACCTGTTACAAAGACTTCGCCAAAGGCTGCCGCTGCAGCATCCATGAGACCAGATCCTTGTTGACGGACAGATGAGTAGCTCTTGCTTTCCTGATCAAAATGAGGTTTGGCTGTACTCATGACTAACTGGCGTAACAGCGTATGGATTTGCTCTGGACTATAAGTTGGGAAACGTTGTTCTAGAGCTTGCTTGATCAAGGCTGTCGCCCCTGCCGCATGGGGCGTTGCCATACTGGTTCCCTCATCCATATCATACATACCATCTGGAATCGCCGAATAAACCATTCCGCCAGGTAGGGTAACATCTGGCTTAAGTTTTCCTTCGGCAGAAAGCCCCCAACCAGTAAAGAAGAGCATCTTGTTGGCTTCGCTATAAGGTACTTTCTTAACTTCTTGATGGAAGATTAGCTCGTATTCTCCAGCGTGGGAGGCTAGTTCTTTTCCGATAGCATGGTTCAAGACGCTGACCGGATAGAAGGATCCCCAATAGCCCATCGGAAGTTTTTGGAGGTTGTCTCCTTGCTCTTCATTCTGATAAACGAGGACACCTTTTGCACCAGCTTGTCTGAGGGCGTTGACCTTCTCTTCGTCCGTCACATCTCCACCGCTTTCAACCAGAGCAATTTTGCCTTTCACCGTAGCATTTCGGTAAGTATCTAGTCCACCTTTTGAAACTGAAACGTAAGACTGAGGACCTTCTACTGGGAAAATCAGCCGGTAAACAGGGAGATCAACGAGGCCATTTTGGAATTCTTTCTTATCCTTTAGAGCTGGGATTTCCAGACGCATGGTTGTTTCGTGATTAATCTGATTATTGAAGGCACCAATGGCTAGAACTCCATCTTCTATGGCGGGTTCATCAATCGTTCCAGTATCCGGTGCATCTGCTTTTGGCTTAGCCTGCCAGTATCCACTCACGGCGTAATTCCCTGCTGCAGCATTGATGACAACACCGGATTTACGCGCGAATTCAAAGGCTTGGCGGGTTAGGGGATTGGTATCTGCTTCAGACCCATTAACTCCACCAAAACTCATATTGATAGTATCAGCACCAAGCTTGACCGCATCTTCAACAGCCTTAGCGACGACAAAGCCTTGTTCTGTCATTCCCTTCTTATCAGAGAAAACGCGCATAAAGATAAGCTGGGCTTCTGGTGCGACTCCCTTTAGGTATTCACCAGTTGGCACTGGCTTGGTCGCATTTCCAACGGCTGAGCCTGCTACGTGGGTCCCATGTGAACGCGGATCATCTTCTCGAATCTCATCGTTCATATCTGAATAGTTATAGGCATAGACTACCTTATCGTTGTACCACTTCCCATAAGTGATGCCTGCCTTTTTCATAGCCGCTTCCATCTGCTCTTTATTCTGAAATTTGGCTTTGCTTTTATCCGTTAGACTAAAGAAATTATGGTGGACATCAAGGCCCGTATCCAAAACGGCTACCACCCGACCTTGCCCCTTGATCCCTTTGTCCCAGAGAGGCTGTAGATTAATCAACTCATTTTCATCACTAACTTTTGTAGGAAGGAGGGTATTCTGCTTCGTTGGGCTAGGTTGTGCATCCGTCCGATCCGTTAGTGGCGTAATTTCTACCTTTTCAACACGCGCTAACTGACGAATCTTCAAGGCATCCTTGTACTTGGTTTCTAAAACAAAACCATTAAAGACCAAATCAAAATCAGCTAGTTTTGTATACTGAATGCCTTTTTCCTTCAATTCATTCAATACAGCTTCCTTGATTGGTGCATTATCCTTGATCTGCTCCGCAATACTAAGAGGAGCAGCTTCATCTTGCTTTTTCGTCTCCAAACGTACCAGGGCCTGAACACGGGCTTCATCTGCCACGGTTGCTGAAACAGCGTCCTTATTAGCTACTGGCTGAGATTCTGAAACAGTGTGATCTTCTTGCTCCTTCTTTTCAATACCTTCCTTTTCAGGTGTAGGGTCCGAAGCTGGATTTGCTAGAGCATTGGAAGGTGAGATCTCGGCAGTTTTCTCAGTCTTGGCTTGCTCTTGTGAAGAAGACTCCTCCTTCACTGCATCAGTTGCATGAGCTCCGTCCAAACCTTTGCCCTGTCCGACTGTCGGACTCACCTCCTGACTTTCTTCCTTGACTACAAGAGCGGATACATCTGTCTGCCCTTCCTGCTCCTGGGCTGAAACAGTCACCCCACAAAAAAAGCATCCGACAAGTACCGATACTAAGCCGACTGCATATTTTCGTAAAGAAAAACGTTGTTGTCTGTCGCTTCCCATAAACAGACCTCCTTTATATTTTGTAAGCGGTTTCCGCACCTATATTTTAGTCCTTATCTTATGCAAAGTCAATGCAATCTAAAAAAATATACTATTTCATTGATTTTTGTCAGATTTCTTTATCCATTATTGAAGAATTTTTTCTTGCCAAGGGGAATTCCTTAGCCAAAGTTTCTTTCTTTAAAAAGGTACAAAAAAAGAAATCAGAATAACTTCTGATTTCTTTTGGAATAAACTTATTTATTTACGTTTTCCCATTTCCAGTTGTGTACTTCTGGAATATCATCACCATGTTCACGGATGTAAGCGTTGTGGAAGGCGATTGTTTCGTCCATTTGAGCTGCGAATTCAGCTGCTTCTACTCCAAGAGCTGCATTGGCTGCATCTTGTGCCAAGTGGAAGCGATCCAATTCAGACATGACACGCATATCGAATGGTGTTGTGATATCTCCATTTTCACGGTAACCATGCACACGCAAGTTGTGGTTGTGACGGTTGAAGAAGATATCACGGATCATGCCTTCGTAACCGTGGAAGGCAAAGATGACTGGTTTATCAGTTGTGAAGACCTTGTCGAACTCTTCATCTGAAAGTCCACGCGCATCTACTGAAGGGTGACGCAATTTCAAGATATCTACAACATTGACAAAACGGATCTTCAATTCTGGGAATGCCTTGTGCAAGATTGTGATGGCTGCAAGAGCTTCTAAGTTCGGCTCTGTACCTGCAGCTGCAATGACAAGATCTGGTTCTTCATCTGCTGAAACAGTTGAAGCCCAATCAATCACTTTGTAGCCTTCGCGTACCAATTCTTCAGCTTCATCTGCTGAGTAGAATTGAGGACGTGGGTGTTTAGAAGTAACGACCAAATTGATCACATCTTCTGCCTTGAAGGCTTGGTCCATCACTGCAAGCAAGCTATTGGTATCTGCTGGCAAGTATTCACGGATGTATTCTGGAGTTTTCTCAGCCAAGTGAGTCAAGATACCTGGATCTTGGTGAGTGTATCCATTGTGGTCTTGTTGGAAGACAGTTGAAGTTGCAATCAAGTTCAAGGCTGGGTAGTTTTTACGCCATGTCGTGTGTGTCTTAGATTTACGCAACCATTTGAAGTGTTGAGTGATCATAGAATCTACAACACGAAGGAATGATTCGTAAGAAGCGAAGAATCCATGACGACCTGTCAAGACATATCCTTCAAGCATTCCTTCTGCTTGGTGCTCTGACAATTGAGAGTCAATTACACGTCCAACAGGGCTCAAAGCTTCATCATAGTCAGGTTTCATACGTCCTAACCATTGACGGCTTGTACGTGTGAAGACTTCTTGAAGACGGTTTGATTTGGTTTCATCTGGTCCAAAGATACGGAAGTTGTCTGGGTTTGCATCCACAAGGTCTGCTGCATACTTACCAAATTCGATCATATCTTGTGCCATGATCGCGCCTGGTGTTTCAATCTTGAAGGCGTGTTTCTTCCAATCAGCAGTGTTCATTGGCTTGATTACACCAGCGTTTGTGATTGGGTTCATGGCCATACGACGGTCACCTTTTGGTGCGATTTCAGCAATCTCAGGAAGTAATTTACCAGTTTCATCAAACAACTCAGCTGGACGGTATGATTCCAACCATGAAAGAAGGGCATCTACATGCTCCATGTGGTGAGCATCTACTGGGATTGGAACTTGGTGGGCACGGAATCCACCTTCGATTGGTGTTCCTTCCCAAGCTTTTGGTCCAGTCCAGCCTTTAGGAATACGAGCAATCAAGACAGGATATACTGGTTGAGTAGCTTCTTCTGCAGATCCTTTGCGCGCTTCTGCTTGAACTTTCTTGATTTCTTCAATTGCTTCATCCAATTTTTCTGCAAACAGAGCATGAGCTGCTGCATGGTCGTCAGAAATAGCTGTTACGTCAGCAAAGATTGGTTTCCAACCAAGACCTTCAAAGAAGAGGGCCAATTCTTCGTCTG
>ERZ772956.2588-NODE-2588-length-11357-cov-3.623164_pt1 | contig 11357 bp, 5 predicted proteins | sample MGYA00580683_ERZ772956 | MGnify/ENA primary metagenome ERZ772956 (study PRJEB29015, sample SAMEA2738077) | human oral metagenome | biome: human oral; feature: human-associated habitat; material: saliva | place: China | collected 2212 ...
TCTATCCTTATCATTGGAAGTGCGGCTGGAGTTGTTGTTATGGGACTCGAAAAAATTAGCTTCGGATGGTATTTAAAGCGTGTAGCTGGAGCAGCATTCGTTGGCTATTTGGCTGGAATTTTGTGCTATTGGGTGATCAGTACCTATTTGTGGTAATCCAAAAGTAACTCTATAAAATATTAACTTCATTGCTTTTTAGGCAAGATGAGTTAGTAGTTTTAATATGAAAGGAATAAACTTTGAGGTTATAAGATGTTATATTTTCAAGTAACACCAAAGTTTATTTCTTACATTAAATAACTTCAAGTAAACGATAACAAGTCTATACTTACAGAATGTAAGTGCTTTTATAAAAACATTATACTTTCTTATATTTTAAGATATGCATCTTTTGAAGTCTAAAAATATACAATATTTCGTTTCACAGCGTCTTATTATATAATAAATCAATAGAACTTTGTATAAGAAATATGCGATATAAATGTTTTTTTAACAGAAATGTTAGGACTTACAAATATTTCCTTGATTAAATAATTACCTTTGTTTCACAGAATATTTTTATCCTATGACAAATACGATGTTAGTGGCTATAATACGGGGAATTCTAGAAATGGATATTATGAGCGTTCCTTGCATACTATTTTTGGTAATATTGCCATCAAAATACCTCGCGATCGATTGGGGCAATTTCAAAATAAATTGCTCACCCCGTACAATCGAAACTTTGGTAATCTTGAAGAAATGATTATACAGTTATATCAAAAAGGTATTACTACACGTGAAATAGCTGATATTATTAAAAAAATGTATGGTTGCTATTATTCGCCACAAACCATTTCTAATATGACTCAAGTCGTTGCAGAAGAAGTGGATGCGTTTCATAATCGACCATTACCTTCACAGTTTGCTGTAGTCTATCTAGATGCTACTTTTATTACCGTTAAACGTGGTACAGCGCAAAAAGAGGCTCTTCATGTTTTAATTGGTATTACACCATCAGGCGAGAAACATGTCATCGATTATGGCATATATCCTAATGAAAGCACTTTAGCATACAAAGAACTATTAGATCATGCAAAACAGAGAGGTCTAGAAGACATTCTCCTTTTTGTCGGTGATGGTTTCCAAGGATTGCAACAAGCATGTCAGGAAATATATCCTAGAGCACGTTTCCAACGTTGTTGGGTACATATAACTCGTATGGTACGTATGCTAATTAGAAAACATGATATAGCTCCTGTATTAGCACAATTAAAGTTGATTTATACTGCTAATACAACACAAGTAGCTGAAGCAGCTTTGTATAACTTTTTAGAAACGTGGTCGCCTAAGTATCCTAAGATTACAAATACATTATCCAATATCACTGACTTATTCACTTTTTTAGAGTTTCCTGAATCCATTAGGCCGTCAATCTATTCTAATAATCTAATTGAAGGCTGGAATAAACACCTAAAAAGACGAATCAGCCATAAAGAACAGTTTCCATCAATCGAGTCATTAGATACTTTTGTATGCACATTTGCAAGTGAGTATAATGCTAAATTCTTTGGTAAAATACATCGTGGATTTGGTGCAGCATTTAGCGAGTTACAAAATATGTTTGGTAATTGAGAATAAAAAGACGTTTACACAAAATTATTGACACTACCTGATTCATTATACCTACAAGTATATCTAAACGCTCTTTATTTATATGATTAATCATAATTTTTACTCTATTTCTTAATAATATAAGACCGATTCAATAGCACTATATTAAAGGGCAAATAAGAAAGCCATAAAAAATAACAATATAGTAAACAAAGAAAATAATATATTTTACATATGTCATTTTTCTGTTTATTTTTTGTGAATATAGATACTATACGTCGAAATTAAATCGTACTTAACCGTTCACTCAGACTTATTTCACGTCGATTAAACAAGGTAAAATTAGGCGACTTAGCTTTCCAATATCCAGTAATTCGATCTCTCAACCAATCTTTTTTTTCACCCATTATATCATCAACACAAATGAAATTTATTTCACCGGGTAGGTTATCCCATAAAACTATATAATACAAATGATTAGATATCATTATTTTTAATGCGATATCTACATCAATACTGTCTCCACACCAGTTAGAAAATTTATCATTAACAATTTGTATATCTATTATAGGAGAATTTATTTGATTGGTAATCAATGTATAATTGGAAGTAGCTGACAAAAACTCATTCTTGGTAAGTACTCTAAGTTCTAAAGATGCATAATCCTCTATATTTTCAAACACTACAGGAGAGTTCATAAATTGCAACACAAAATCAGAAAATTCTATATAAATAATTCCATCACTAATTTCATTTGTATAGGATAATATTTCAGTATTATTTCCAATTAAATCCAAAGTATAAATATTTTCTACAGTTTTATCTATACTACTCTTTAAAATTTTAACAGCTTCATTAGTAAAATTACTCTTTATCATTATTTACTACTCCTTATATTCAGGGAAATGTATTTTCTGAGGTTTTTTTCCAGGTGCCTCTGACATGTCGACAGCACTATCTCCAGATTTTGATTTTGGTCTAAATTGAATTCTTTGACCATCAGGCATTATTTTGACAACATAATCAGGATTTGGGGGCTTAATTTCAGTTCCACCGCGGCTAACACTATCAAAAAACTTTTTAGCTTCTGTTTCTCCACCGTAAATTTCTCTAACTTTTGAATCCTTACTTAAATGACTGGATTTTCCATAATAACCATCTGGTGTTTTAGGATATTCTCGTGCGTATCTAACAACATTACCTGAATTCTGTCTAGAATTCCCAGATTTGACACCTCTAGCCAATACTCCCCGTCCAAGCGAATTTCCTCCAGCAATTAACAAGCCAGTTTCTCCGGCATAATTTAAATCAGCTTTAAATTCAACCCAACTAGTTAAACGTATTAATTCTTTATCACCATCTGGATATACTGGGAAACCACCACTATAAAATTCTCCTGTTTCCCCATTAAATTCTATTGCTTGACCAGCCTTAGCATTATAATTGCCTTTATATTCACCAGTTAAAACCTTACTACCATCAGCAAGCAAATTATAATATTGACCATCATCAGCCTGATAACCTTGCCACACAATTCTATGCCTAGAGCTTTCAGATGGATTAGGATTATAATACCATCCAGTAGCACTACTTCCGGTATAAAAAGCACCATCACTACCTAACCTCGTAGGATAACCTTGTCCTTCTAATACTTGGCCCCATGTCTTACCTAAAGGAACTACAGATCCATCAGAATACTGGTTGTATGCCATATTAGTGTTTCTATCACGCCATGTGTCAACTACATAATGCTCATAACTATTAGCATTAGCTACTTGTAAAAATTTTTCAGCACGCTCTCCATCTGACGAAGGTTCCCATCTAAAAGGATTGCTATTTGTAAATGATAGATTTACTAGTCCCATTGATTCATTAATATTTGTCCAGCTTCCATCCCCATTTATCCATACCTCTTGTCCTTCTAATTGATGGCCTTCTTCGGCTGTTTGCACAACTGCAAGTGGTCTTATATTTTCAGGATTTATACGAGAATCACCACTGCGTCTTCGTCTCCATGTATTCCCATATAAATCAATAAAATCATAGGACTCAGTATAATCTAGCTCCCGAGGTTGTTTCATTCTTCCATATGCATTATATTTAGTTCCATATTGTGCTTCAGTAGCACCCGTAACCATTGGCTTATCTAAAGCACCATTAACAACAGCACCAAGAGCCGCACTCAACCATTGTGCTACAGCAGGATTTGTATTGGATATTTTCTGAATTTCACTAATCAATGCTTCATTCGTTACACCTGCATAGAAACCACTACCTACTGGATTTCCTGCTATACGTGCAGAAGTTTCAGCAACCACTCCATGAGCTAAGGCTTTGGCTGCTTTTCTTTCTTTAGTTTTAGGATTCCAATAATGAAGTTGTTCAAAAGCATCTTTTGCGAATAATCTAGCGAGTGCTTGACGTTCTTCTACTTTTTTCTTATCAAAAATCGTATCTAGTTTATTTAGACTAGACTCCGTATCACGTGAAATTTTATCAATATCAATATTAGAAGATTGTGTCTTTATTGTACCATTAGCAATAGCAGACTTAGTAGTACTTTCAGAAGATTTACTAGAATCTGGTAATAATTTAGGTAGTAAACCTAATGAATTATACACAGCATCCTTACCAGCTTGACTTAAATTTTTAAATCCAGATACCGATGTATAACTTAACCCTGTATTGCGAGATGTATACTCAGCTTTATTCTTAATATCTTTAATCGTTAAAGAATCTGTCACTAATGAATTTTTATCTGCTGTTGCCTTGCTCCCAATGACGGCTCCTTCTAAGGTTGTATTCCCTTTAGATTGAATAGCAAATCCACCTGTTCCAGCATATATGCCAGCTTGGTCAGTAACACTAGCATAATCACTTTTCATAGTTCCATTTGTATATTCAGCAGATACACTACCCAATTGTAGCCCATTTGTGGAGACACTAAAGCCGGCATTCTTAGATTTTCCACGATATGTTTCTGTATCTTGTAAACTTTTTATCGCTAAATTACCACCAATCTCAGCAGTAACTGAATCACCATAAACTTTAGAGCCAGCAATAGTAGTATCCTTACCCGAATGAAGATTGACCTGATCAGCTTGTATTACTGTGCCAGTATGTGTTGTTTTAAATGTATTACCACGTTCCATACCTTGGTTATAATTCGCATCTAAACCAAGTAATCCTCCACCATTAACACTAAGATTAGCACCTATTGACCAGCCTTTACTATCATAGGCAACCTGTTTCTCAGATGTATTCGTAGCTGCTAATAAAGAAATATCTTTACTAGCAGCTACGGTAACAGATTTACCACGAATAGTTTCACCTATAGCAACAATATTACCTTTATCTTGCATATTAGGTTTAGCTACCAACGTAATCCCCTCATCAGATACTAGTTGCCCACCGGCATACTTACGACTGTTAAGAGTTGTTTCACTACGACTTTTACTAGAACCTATACTCACATGAATATTTGCTAACCCATCTTTTTTTGCTCGCTTCTTAGCCTTATACTGTTTTTGACTGCCATTAATATCTTGCATCTCATTATAGCCTTCTACATATTCAGTGGCTCCTTCTTTTTGTAATCTTTCTTTTTCTGCATTTACTAATTTTCGTTGCTCTGGACTCAATTTATAAGAATGTTCAAAGTTATTTAAATCAGCAGCTGCCTCCATCTTATCAATACCTGATTGTAATAAATTATCTGCATGCTCTCTTACAGAATTAACATTAAAATTCTTATACTCTTTAATCTGCTCATACCCTTTTTTGAGTTCTTTACCCGCTTCTATATTTTCAAGAGTTGCTAATCGTTTATCATTTCGATTGCTTGCTTTGCGTTGTAAACCATGTGCGGTATTTAATGCAGATGCAATGGAACCACCTAAGCTTACAGTCAAGCCAGACCGTTTTTCTTCATGTACTTGTTTTGACATAGCTACATCATGGTTACCGTCAAGCGTAATATCTGCTGCACTTACCGTTATACCATGTTTACCAACAATATCCGTACTTGTAATATGGGCATCATTATTAGCATTAATAGCAATAGTACCATCAACAGAACCAATTAATGTATTTACATTGGTTCTATAGGAGTCTGCTTCTGTATCTTTAACCTGTTTACTACCAATAGTAAATCCTAAGCCAGCCCCCATAAGGCCTTTTTTCTTACTATGTTGATATATATCATTGCGACTGCTATCTTCTGCAGAATTAGTGCGAACCTTATTACCAGCTGTAATAGCTACGTCACCTGTGCCTAACACATTAGAACCAGTGACATTTACATCGTGGTTAGCGCCTACTTGAATTGTATTGCCCCCAATAGTGGATGCTGTCACACCCGTATGCTCGTAATCTTTACGAATCGTATTAACTGTACGAGATAATAGCCCTTTTTCCTTGTATTGTAAGCCATATTGATCACGGCTATAAGTATTCCCATTTTCAATATTCACATCATTACCAGCAGCTATAGTCGTTACACCATGCTCACTATTTATTATACCTTGACTAATATTGACATCATTCTTAGCTGCCACTGTTACATTGCCATCACCTAAAATTTGTGTACCAATTTCAGTACCTCTATCTGTGCGTAGATAATTTGTAGCATTTAATGTCATATCTTTCTTGGCACTTAATTTTTTACTATCCAAATTAACCGTATTAACACTAGTAATAGAGATGTTACCGTCTTCTCCCCCTGTAATAACAGCACCAGTTAAATGTACATCCTTATTACTATGAATGTCTATGGTTCCTTTAGGATTTGATACACCAATACGTCCTTGTTGCATAAGTACATCTTGATTAGCTAATTGATGTGTTTCAGTCTCAACGCTTATGTCATTATTAGCACGTAATGTAACACGATCATTACCATGAATAGCACCAGTATTTCGAATAGAATCCGTAGCACCAATAGCTACAGTATTCGCATTAAATCGACCCGTATTATCCACCGTATTTGCCTGTACTACAATGGAATCAGCCATCATATTACCACTATTCTTAAATGTACTATCCGTATTAGCGATAATGGTTTTACCACTTACAACAGCGCCCATAGCATCAATTTGATTAGCCGATTGTTTAGCCAAATACACCTTCGGATACAATACTTGTTGAGGTTGTCCATTTACAACAACGGTTTTTGTTTCAAGCCATACCATATCTGTTGTAATGGCTTTCATTTGTTCTTCTGATAAGGTAATGCCAGGCGTCAATTTATATTTTTTACCATATGAAATACCAGCTTCTAGTAATGCTTTATATTCGCTTTCGTTATCTGTATAGCCTTCTAAATATGGTTTACCAGTAGCAGATAGAATTTGTGAATTAATCAGACCTTGTTCGTAGAAACCATCACCTAGGCGCTTCATTCTTCGGTCTGGGTCATTAGCCAACGCATTTAACATGTATTCAGAGGATACAAATTTCTTACGATTTGTAAAAGCACTATCTGTTTCAATTAATGCATTCGCTGTAATATCTGGATGAATGTTATAAATCGCCTGTGTCGGTAATTTTAACCCTTCAATCGTTACATTTCCAATACTAGACTTTCCTTGATTACCTGTGCCAAACGGATCAAGACTATCATTCACTTTACGTTTATTGGCCTCAGCGATGGTATCCTCAGCATGTTCCTGTATTGTACCAATTGGTTGTATATTTTGCTCTTCTATGGAAGGCGTCATAAATACTTCTGGATCCCAATATCGGCGCCATTTATACCTATAACCATGAGCTTTATGAACTCTTTTCGCTTCACTAACTTGTGTTGTCCCTGTTTTGAACACCTTATCACTGGTTTTATCACTGACAGTCTCATGTGCGCCATTAAATATAACTTGTCCAGCAGATGCAATTTTGCTATTTATATTAGATGAAGCGCCATTGATAACTATATTGCCACCAGCAGAAATAACCCCTGGTTGATTATTCGTAACTTCTGTATGGGTATGCTCCTCTTCACTTCGAATCAATGTAAAGTTTTTTACAGGTGGAACGCCCTTATCTACCATTTTAATCGTACCATCAGCTTGTTTCACTGGTACTTTATGAGCCACACCATAGCCACCTTTTCCTGTATAACCAGGGAATTCAGAGACATCAAAAATTTGATTTTCTTCTGGATGATTTTTATCATCAACTTTAAGTTTATCCCCATGCTTTGTAATACCATCTGAAACACGCTTCATGCCAAAGCTTGCATTATCATTAACAAGATTAGACGTTGTTAGAGTCATCTCTCCACCTGATTGAATGGCAGCGCCCTTATTTTCAATGACATGAGAGCCTGTTAGATTCATCGTATTTCCACTATACAATAAAGCATTCCCATTATTATGGATTTCATTAGCTTGTATATCCATATGGTCACGACTCGCAATTGTACCAGACTTATGACTATCTAATTCCTTTTGTACTTTAGTCATTGCTTCTTGCGCTTTATCATAAGTCTTAGTTAGCTCTTGAATACGATTACGATGTGCTTGCAACTCTTCTTTAGTCTTATAAGCCGTTATATCTGCATTCCACTCTTTATCAAGCGCCTCTTTAGCTTGTGTTAAAACATCTGCAGCACTTTTATATCTTGCTTCAATAGTTGCATCCGTATGATTAGATACAGTATCCGCTTTAATAGATAAGGTGTTTCCATATATACGACCATTTTCAGCATTATCTACCGATGTTGCACGAATATCTGTAGTACCATTTGAGTTTACCAAACCATGATTAGTCATAGACGATTGACTTTCAATAGATAAGCCGTTATCACCTTGCACAACACCATCTTGTCCCACTGAAATGGCATGACCTGATATAGACGTCTGACCATTACTTGTTATTCCGCCATCCACTTGAATCATACCATCCGCACTAATATTAGTCGCATGAACAGAACTTAATGTACCTTTAACATTAACACCAAGTCCATCATTGGTTCCTTTCATGGTAATAGAGTTAGCATACATACCACCAATAGCAGATACATCTAGACCTATTTGCTTAGAGGACCCCAAAGCCTTAGATTCTAAAGACTTGGCATCTATTATATTTTTACCTGTACGAGTCTCTACTGCATTAGCCCATACACCTGCATTTAACTGTGCAGCTTCTGTTAAAATTTGTAAGGAGTTAGAACCCTTTGCATTAAGGCCCTTTCCATTAATAGCAATAGAACCTTGTTCTACCCGATAGGCATTAAGATTTCCATTAGGGTCATATTCAGGCTTACCAGTCGTTAATACAGCACGGTCAGTATTTATAAAACCGCCACCATCTACAGTGATCCCATTAGGATTAGCTACAACAACTGATGCTTTACGTCCAGCCACCTCAATAAAGCCATTCATGTTAGTAGGATTATGAGATGTGACCTCATTTACAATAACCGAAGCAGAGCCACGCATCATATTAGCATTACCTGGCACATACCCAGCTAAGCTCGTATTCGCCATTTGATATGAATTATTTAAAATCACACCATGTTGTGGCACATTAAAATTTGTATAATCATTGCGAGATACACCACCTGCCGTAGGTCCAGTAATATTTACTAATGTAATACCATTTGCCGCCTGTCCTACTTGTGCTTGTCGATGTTGAGGCGCATTATGGTCTACCTCTATAGGATTTTCTGCATACGCCAAAGGAACTACTAAAGGATCCACAACCATGAGGCCCATTGTAAGCCAAACAGCAATTTTATATTGTAATCGTTTTTCTTTCATAAATTCTCTCCCAAACTATATATGAGATATGACAGCAGTTTACTAAAATCTAAATCCCGCTTGGAATCCTGCTGTTATATGATTTGTTTTATAACCTTCCGGTTTATATAACGGCATACCAACAAAGGCATCGTACAATAATCCAGACTTAAATTGGCCTCTCATACCAATGGCTGTACCGGCAATAAACCGACCTGTCAATACATCGGTACTAGGTCCATATACAGCCCCAAAATCTATATTGGCATATATACTTGATTTCCATTTTGGTATATAACTAGCTACTTCATTTCGCATATACCAACCGCTCTCAGCCATCAACGTATGCTCACCATCAAAGCCTTGCACGGTATATCGATTGCCAAGACTAATCATATCTCGTGAGTATAATCGCTTGCCACCTAATGTCCATTGCCCATGAAATGATGTTGTCATACTTGCGGGGCGATGTCCCCATGTACGTGGCATTTGATAATCTACATCCAATAAAAGTTGTGTATAACGAGTTGTTGGTGCACCATAGCCATAATCAGGTTGTGATCCAAACCAACCAACACCTTTTTTTATTGCGACACGAGAAAAGATAGTATTTTGTTTACGATACCGTCGTTCTGAAAGGCCAAATTCCAATGATGCTGTATTCGCTCTCTGCACTTCAATTTCTACATCATTAATATAATTCTTGGAATTACGTTTAGCTATCGTTATGTCCCAACTCCGTTTAGTTGTTCGACTACGATGAAATACATGATTCCATGTTCCTCTAAATGTCTTAGCTCGACTAGAACTAATGAATGGATTTGCCATAGTATGTACCGTTTGATGATATTTCATATTACTATATGAAATAGTAAACGTATCTTTACCTCGTGGAATCGAGTAAGAAATACTATGGTTTTTAGTACCCTTGACTTCGCCATCTCGAGCTCCATCCTGGTTTAAACTCACTTGAAAGGTATCATTAGCATTGAATAATCGATCAATGCCTATAGAAGTCGTCCACTGCAGTTTTCCAGTATCTTTTAATCCAGAATCATCAATAGAAATCATGCCATGAATCGGAGGCTTTTTAGATGTTTGCAATATAATAGTAGAATATAACGGTTTTGACCCAGCTTCTAACTCAACAGCTACTGACTGAGATCCAATTCGGCGCATCTGTTCTAAGCCTTGCTCAATATCTCGAATATTTAATATATCCCCTTCTCGTAATGGAAATGCATTATGCCAAGGTAAATGTGGTAAATCTGGCCGATACATAATAGCTTCAATTCGTCCAATTTGTAAATTAAACTGCAATTGTCCTGTGGCAAGGGATTGTTGTGGAATTCCCACTTTAGATGTAACAAAACCATGTGATAATAATGAATTATTTAATTGAGTCGATAACCCATTAATATCCTCAATAGATAACTTACGATTAATATAAGGTTTTATTTCTTTTCTCAGAAACGAAAATGTCTGAGGAACATCAAGTAATATATCCTGACCTTTTGATTGATAATATAAGGGACCCTTAATCAGTCTCATACTATATGGCGTAGAATTATCTCTCGAAGAATTCGAGTGCCCTCCTTCTTCAGCTAACCGTATCTGCGTAATATAAAAAGACGGCGAAACACTCATAGGTCCTGATGCAGGTCTTGGTGTCTTACCGTCTGTATTAGATGATATATGTTCCCATTGTATCCGTTCTTCTCCTAATCGTGCCTCTCTCGCTTCTTGACTAGCTCTTGCTCTATCTAGTTGTTCTTGTGTATCTATAGGATTAGCACCATGTCCCTGTAAAGGTATCACACATGCTAGCCCTAGATACAAAAGTACCGCTCGCTTAATCATATATTTCCTCTCTAAATTAAATATAAACTCATATTTTATATTTTATTATGTTTTTTTTTTCGAAAGTCAATAGAAGATTTAGCAAAAAAGGTGTACTACCTCTAAGCAGTACACCTTTTCATATAATATTATTTAATTACGCTTTCACCACAACAGATACGCCATCAG
>ERZ772956.2589-NODE-2589-length-11352-cov-12.077454_pt1 | contig 11352 bp, 6 predicted proteins | sample MGYA00580683_ERZ772956 | MGnify/ENA primary metagenome ERZ772956 (study PRJEB29015, sample SAMEA2738077) | human oral metagenome | biome: human oral; feature: human-associated habitat; material: saliva | place: China | collected 2212 ...
CGTTTCTACCAGTTCACTATTTTCTCAGGTAGCACTGATGTGCTTTTATTTCACCGTAGGTCATCCTTATTATTTTTTCTGCTTTCGCAACTTTCCCATTTGTCCTTTCGGACTCTGTTTCAGTTAATAGGGCTTTAGGGTCCTCTTAGCAATTAACGCTTGTTATGATACTCACCCATTTCTGGATAAGCACCGTGTAATACGGTTTAGTGTCAGCTAGCTCCACTCGAGCTGTCCCAGATTCTTTTTCGTATAATTCGTACACCACATTCATCATTGCCACGGCCAAGTCTCCGTTACGTTCGCTTATTGGGAAGTTATGCTTCTCAGATATAGCTTTGAACTCCTCTTTAACTTTTCGCGCGATATGTGCTTGAGCTACACGAGCTCTAACTAATCCTTCACCATCTATGATGTTCTCTATGAAGTTTACCCCGTCAATCCTATTTGTTGTAGGAAGCGTTGAGTCTGAATATCCTCCCGATTTTGGTTGAGGAAGTCGTGTGTGAAGTCCTGCAGCCATTGGAGTTATCGTATCCAGTTTGTTCAAGATTGGCATTTCACCACTTGTGAATGTAATTGAGTTACCTGGGTTTTCTCCAGCTAAGAACAACAGGTCGTTACTTGTTAGTGTTGTTGTTTCTTGTTCTTGTCTATTGTAGTTTAGAACCGGTTCTGCAACTGTGATAATGTCACCAGGTTTTCGTGACACAGATAGTCCTGAAGTTCTAACTTCGTGTCTTGTTCCCGATAATCGCACTAAGTCATTGATTAACTCTTCGTCGTTTGATTTCAGGAAGATTGTATTTGCCGCATTCGCTCTAATTGTTTTTTCAACTTCTTCACCATAAACGGCACGAAGTTGTTGGAAACTTTGCAGTACGAATGTGATTTGTAAGTCTTGCCCTAAGGCGATAGATGTTACTGTATCAATGTTCGGGATACCTTTTTCACCCGAACGAATGTTGTAGACTAAGAATCAGGCGCCTGTCAACTTTCATTGATGGTTTCCTAACTCTCGACTCAGAACCGTACGTGCACCTCTCGATGCATACGGCTCGCCACTTGAGCCATTACTCAGCTTTCTTGACTTTGAATTTTGGTTTGTATAGGACAGCTCCGTCTATTCGGAACTTACCATTCTTGCTATATTTCGATTTGAGCTTCGCAATAGATGTTTTATACTTAAGACTTAGCGTCATATATGTGCTATACTCAATTACATACCATGCTGACTGTAGTATAGAGACGTTTGTGCAACGTTGGTACTTTTGGTACAGCTTGTGTATTTGTCTATTAGCTCGGTATATGAGAGTTTTTGCATCCACATGTGATAGTGAACCTATACACTTAGGTGTAAACCCGTCATATCCGAGTCGAACAAGCTCAGTACGTAACATGTGTTCTGTTAGGTAGAATCTCACACTTCCGTGAGTATATCTACCGCGTCTACCGTCCTTCATAACTTTTGTCACTTCTGAAGACGGTGTTGTACACATAGTGTCTAGCCATTCAACGAATTTGTTATGGTGTATAGGTTTACCGAACTCACTCGCGTCTTGTTTAGACCCTATCACCCCGTAGATAACCTGGTTACCTACTCGTACCATGTTCACTCTTTTGAAATCACCATCCATCATATCTCGTGATGTGAGTTTCGTAATTTGTGACTCTAGTTGTTTGATTTCTCGCAACAGTTCCCTGTTAGGAGTCTTTCTATATTGCTTACGCCTTCTACCAAGCATTGATGTGAGTCGTCTATATTCTTCATTCGGTCGCCTCTCATCACCTGTACTGAATCTTTCGAGCTTAACCCGTTCATTAAGTTCCCAATCACAGTGTCGTATCCAGTCACAAAACTCTGGTGCAACACCTGATTTGTCTAATTTCCTTAGTAAATCCACTAGTGATTGATCGTTAACACGTAGAGGTGTGATAAGCTCCTTATCGAGAACGCGTCTCACAAACCATTTAGCACCTTTAAAGTGTCGTCTAACAAGTACGAATGAATGGTCTCTTGAGACCATCGGTGTGTCTTTATAGATTTGTTCACAGAGTTTCGTAAGTATTGCGATTACTAATTTGCTCTGCTTATTATCTCCAAATTGGAACTGTCTTGACTTGAGACTTGTCACAAGTCGCTTAACACCTGTTTCAGTGAGGTTGATGTTTTCCTCAGTATTTACCTTATTCAATTTTTCAAAGTCAGTTATGTTTCGGTACACTCTTGTGACCGTTTTGTTCTGTAATGTTGAAAACATATTTCGTCCTTTCGCGGTAATCCGCTGATTTATTTTTGTTTTCGCTCAAGCTGTCACCCTTCGCCATGTGGTAGGCTCTCCCCACCTCGGACTACTACGGTGACTCCGTATCCATATACTCTTTTCGTAGACTACTCTACTTAGCTTAACGCGCGAGTACTTAGGATATCCCCTACTCCCATTTATGTTAGACCTTGAATTGTCGGACAGACCTTTCGAGCTTTTATCTTGATAGAAATACCACCTGTTCATTACCTTTATCCAGGCTCCGGAAATACCCGAATAATAAACAGGTCCGTGGGCTGTAGTGTGATACCACGTGCGGAAGATAGCGCGGTTCGCTCTAGTCTTCAGGCAGTCTAGCTTTTGTCCTCATATTCATTTATCTCGACACTCAGTCGCGGAATACACACTTCCGACTTGTGCCTTTCCTGTCATGCTACACTCCCCGGATTGTTTCCTACCGGATAAGACAGGTGATAGCGCTTCGTTGGTAAAGAAGCGAATGGTTGGTTAGACCATAATTAAGCAAAAATAGTGTTAGGGCGCACACCAAACTCCTCTAACATTAATCTTGTACCAACTATTGGCTTACGATTATTTTTCTTAACGTAAGAGTCAGCATAGATTTCGTCTATAATTTGTTTGATAATAATCAGAATATGCTTCTGATAGTTCTGTAAGTGTGGCGGAGTTACTGCGAATACGAATTTTGGTCGTTCACTATAGTAACTTTGTGACGATGTGATAATTGGAACTGTCAGTTCCGTTACACGTTTTTCGTAGTAATCAATCTTGTTGATATTGAACTCGGACATCTTAGGCTCAAATTTGCCAGTGATTTTGTCCTTAACAAGTTCGACTAACACTCCACCTTGTACTACTTTCTTTTGTGTAATAGGGTCAATTACGTAGCTGATTCCTCCACCAGCGGTCTTGTACCCTTTGATGAATTTGAAGTAGAAAGTCTTAGCGACTATATCGTCCTTCATTATATCTAATTTGAGGAATGCCTCATCTTTCGGGAATTTCCCTTTGAAGTAAGCGAATATCCAGTTACTATCAGGTATTCTCTCCTCGTGTTCGTAATCCGAACCTTCATACCTTTCGGTGAAGTTGATATCCTTATAACAAGACCACTTCGCAAGCTCTTTTGTTACCCTGTATTTCTTCACGTAATCGGAATCTAGTCTAATACCAAATCTCCTTGGGAAAGCAAGTCCACCAACATCAAATGAGTCTGATATCGAACCACTCATCAGAGCAATTGTTGTAGGGTCGGCATATACCGAAAGCCCTGTAAGTAGAGTTGCATATATACCCGCGATAGTTTGCGGTGCTGTTGCGATTTGTTTGATACTGTTGTCAGCTGTAATTGCTAGATTACGCAATTTGTTTGTTGGTAATTGAGCCATTGCATCGAATGCGAGTGTTAATAAGTCTTTTTGGTTGACCGGAGGTGCATCAGGGTCTATGTTGATGAATTTCGGGTCTTTCGAAATCTTCGCAGCAAGTTCCCCGATGAATACATATACATTGTAGAGCGTCATCTTACTGTATAACTTATCTATCGAGTCCTCTATAACCTCTGGTGCAACGTTATTTTTGTATCCGAGGTATCTGATGAATTGCTCTTGCTCGATGAAGTAATCAAAGAGTAAGTACACAGCACGTCTTAGCATATTACCCGCTGCTGGGTTCCAGATATCTCCGTTGTCAGGGAAAAGTGTCTCTATCAGGTTATCTATTAACGCAACCCCTTTATCACTCTCATCACGTCTAAACTTCTGAAGAGCGTTGATTAACGGGTTGAATACATTCGTTAAGTTCGGGTTCATTAGATTGAACTGGATTACATCGAATCCACGCACTGTTGCTGAGTAATAAAATTTAGCGAGCAACTATAGTGATAGGTAACCCTTTGATGTAATCTCCAGGTTTTCCCCCACTCCACACCGTACGTGATAGTTTCCCATCATACGGCGTTCCATCAATCTATGTGCTTTTAGTTAGATAACAATTGAGTCATTTCCGGCGAGTTGCCGTAGATGATTTAATTTCTTAAGTTGGTCGTCAGATATTCGCATTTCTGATAACCATTGAGTTATTAATTCACGAGTTGTTCCATGAATTAGTTTATGAATAGTTTTGTGTACGAGACACAGGTTACGATACTCATCCCCTCCACCTAACTTTTTAGGGGTTTTGTGATGGCATTGAAGCTCACTAGGGGTTAATATTCTTCCTGTAACATAACATTTCCCGTTGTCCGCTATATAGTGTGATATCCGATTGTTGATGAATTCAACAGTTGATTTCGTGTAGTTAGACTTGTTCAGCAATTCCCTAACCCACTCTATAGGGAGTGTTGTGAGCTTCTCATTCAGTAGTTTACGACCTTGTTTTGTATATAAAGTCTTACTCTGTGTGAAGTTCATAGGATTTTTGTGATGTACAGCTTGTATAATATGCAATGGCGTACCAGCTACTATTGATACCTTTGTGTTTGCTCGAATACCTGGATGGTGTTTCTTATATCCGTGGTCTAATGTTTTAAACGTGACCAATTCTCGTCTATCTCTCAATCTTACTTTCATTGTTCGAAAGGTCGATTGAGCGATTTCATCCAAGTCAAGATAAACATGTGTTGCATATTGAAAATATCGTTTAATACCCATAACCTTTATATTGTATTGAACAGACGTTTTGTTAGTGAATGAGTTAGTTTGAATGCGTTTAATAGACATTCTTAGTTCTTCCTGTATTCGTTTCTTATTCTTGTCTGTTATGTGGGTTTCTGCAACGTATCCGTATCTCGATGTACCTTTCTTAACAGCTTTAATACTAAAGCCTAAGAACTCAGTAGCCTTACGTTTGAGATTTGTTACTGAACTTTTCTCTTCGTTGATTGGTAGGTCTAAGTATTCATGTAGCCATTTAGAGACTGCATGGTACCACCGTATCGCATGTTCATAACTCCGGCACATGATTTTAAAATCATCTGCGTACCTTACGATATATCCGCTTTTAAGGTTGGTTCTTTTACGGTGTACGTAACGCTTATCTTTTACCGGTAAGTCTTCCCATTGGGTAGACACCCACCAGTCTAACTGATTTAGTATTATATTGGACAGTAGTGGTGATAATACGCCACCTTGGGGTACACCTTTGTCCATAACACCTTCACCAACAATTTCACTTTTCAGCATCTTGTTAATGATTGAGAGAACCTTCTTGTCGCGAATACCAATATTCCACAGAGCTTTATTCAGTTTATTATGAGATACATTATCAAAGAATCCCTTGAGGTCAATATCCACCGTATAGTACATTTTTGCAACATTTACTAATGTGACGGCTCGACTCAGTGCATGATGAGCACTTCTAAGAGGTCTAAATCCATAACTATGGGGATGAAATCTAGCTTCACACCAGGGTTCCAGTATTTGCTTAATAGCTTGTTGAAGAATTCTATCTTCTATTGTTGGTATTCCTAGAGGACGCTTACCCCCGTCGTTTTTATCAATGTAAACCCGTATGACAGCTCCTGGTTTGTAGTTTTCTAGCCGGTTTTTGAGTTGTCTAAGAATTAGGTCGGTTGGTTGATTAAGATACCATGTTATGGTTCGACCGTTATAGCCAGGAGTATTTGCGCCATCATTAGTTTTTATGTTATGTATAGCCATTAACAAGTTTGGTTCTGACACGATGTCCGAGTATATCCGTTTTGCGTTATCCCCATTTTTGCTGTTGGCGTATAGTTGGTCTAACTTATCTGTTAAACCAAATTTGCGAATTGTTTCAATTTGTGATGTCATATCTATTACCCCCACGTTTCCGTTTTGATAATCCTCTAATTCTTAATCGAATGATATGACGAATTGTTATCTGTTATAATCATAGATTGACTTGTGCCCTTCGCTCCACATCCATTACAGATGCTTCATCACTACTACGGCACTACTGTCACCAATGTTAATGACTGTTATGACTTCCAGTCAACTGGTGTATAGACGGTTGAGCGTCACACCATCATTGGCTTCCCACGTTCCAATCAATTTACCATTATTTTATACTTAGGTGCTTCCTATAAGCCTGCTACCTTGAATGTGCCTGTAACACATTACGGACTTTCATAAAGGACGCGTTTTACTCATCCGCAGTAGCCGCACAAACATGTGCGCTAAGATGTTTCCATCTCAGTCCCGTCTAGACCCGTACAATTCGGAAGTTCGTCAGGGTTATACCCATTCTCACCATATATAAAAGGCTCCCGGCCTATGGGTCACCATATCTTTTGACTTAGGTGACTGTCAGCCGACTTCACCGGGCTTCATACGTGTTGTCTCTCAACTACAACCGCATGCCGGAGTATTAGAGTGCTGTTTCAGGGTCGTTACTCCCGTCATTCCAGCAATAGTTGATTAGTTCTCTAACAGCTTACGCTGCTAGGCTATAGCTTTTCACTATAGAACGTGGCGCACCTCCTTTCGGGTCTGTAGAAAACAGATTCCAAGGTTCCTCTTCTCTAGACCAACAGTCAATTGCTGGCTCTATGTATGTTTGCCCTTTACCACCTCGAGTAATTGCGATTAATATCGTATTTACTGGTCGTGGGTCAAAGAAGTATACCCCAGCAGGTCTTGCTGTATCTGTGTCTGATTCGTAGAAACCTTTGTTTATAGCGTCAGCTAGTGTGTCATAAGGTTCCCTGTTGAATGACGTTTCACGCCGAGAGTTTGGATTACTCTCTTCTTTTGCGAGTTTATCTTTAAGTCTACCAAACTTACTTGAGAGGTCTTCTTTAACTTTCGGGTTGTATAAGTAGTCCGTTGCGTCATAGAATTTACGAAACTCTTTTGGTACGTTACTCATATCGAATAGTTTATTCGCAAGTTTCTCATCAAACATCGGTTTAGTCTCATAGACTATCTCACCATTCTCATCTCGCTTGATGAATCCGTCCACATTTGGGTCGTAGACTGGTATTCGCACTTTCCTGATTCCTTTATTTGACACCATTATGTGTCCCATAAGAGTAGAAGCATGACCTTTATATCTGAGACCTACGTCTGGCGCAACTTTAAGTTGCCTTGCCATATGGTCTACTGTCCTGATATAGGCGTCATTGGCACGCTCTTCGATTACTTCGTCACTGAGTAAGTGTATATTGTTGTTATACCACGTGGCCCAGAACTTACGTTTTGCTACCCACCAACCGATTGGTGCAGTAATAATTGCGAATGGTATGTAGTAAGTCATCCATCCGTAGCCATAGAAAAATCCAGTCCGCTGGTCATGTGGAATTTTCATGTTATTTAAGGTCATCGCCATATATTGAAGTAGTAGTCCGAGAACGATTGCTGTTCCGAAGGAGACGATTATCGCTGCTGGTTTATACCACTCTGGGTCGACCTTTGTCTTTTTCTTCGCACCGGGTTTGTGATTTTTCGCATTACTCTTGACTACGTTTTGGTTGGCCCGAGTGTGCTTATAGAAATCCTTCTCCACGTTACGTTGATTTTTGTTCTTTCCAAACATTCATTATCCGTGTGTGGTGATTTACACATTATCTTTGGGATTAACAATGTGGTGGCTAGGCGCCTCACCACAGTCCTTTCTAATTATATTATATCATAGTCAGTGTCCTATCGCAAGGTTTCGCCGAAGATTTGTCTACAAAAATAGACGCGGATATTCCGCGTCTAGTCATCTATTCGTTCGAAATTCTCAGCTTTGAATCTCGTACTGGTTTTTCCCATATATGTCTGTTTCTGTAAGCTACCTGTCACATAGCGTTCCTCCCCAGCTTTAGTTGTACCACGGAAACGTATAGTGTCGCCGTTAAGTAAGGCTGAGAGCTCATCATTTGTGAAAGTGTGCCCCATAAATGTTCTGTTGAAACTAATCTCTTTACCTTTGAATTTAGCAGTGACATAATCACCTGAACCTTCTCTAACCCATTTTGGCGCTATATACTTATGCCCTTTGTATTCTTGCTCTTCGAGTTTACCTACGTACTTAGCACCTTTGTATTCTATAGTGATTGACTCACCAGCAAAGAGTTTATCAAGCTCCTCTTGTGTGTAGGTATGGTCTCCGTAACTTTTCTTGATATTAATTTGTCTACCGTTCCACACCCCAGTCACTTGGTCGTCTCTTTGAATCTTAGCACCAACTCTCACGTATTCATACCCGTTGTACTCAGCGTATTCTAGAGCCCCTTTAACTTTGACCTTCTTACCGTCGAATTCGCATTCGAACTCAATTTCTTTGTTTTCAAGTAGCTGAGCTACTTCTTCGTCAGTAAACCGATGACCAAAGTATTCACGTTTGAATGTAACCGGAACTCCGTTCCACGCGCCAGAGGCTTTTTCAGCACCCTTAGTAAGCCCAATAGCTTCTGCGTCATATGTTCGTCCGCGGATTGTCTCTACGTCTTTTGCGATTATCTCTTCAAATATCTTGTATACATCCTCAGGTGTGGTTTCACCTTTGCGTACTCCTATAATCGCTTCTTGCAGTTTGCGAGTTCCTTCTACTGAACCTATCACAGTACCTTTTGCCGCTTCATATCCAAGTCTTCCGATTGGTGAGAGGGATAGGACTTTTCCAGCTCTAATCGGGAATTTATCTGTATTACCTACAAGTTTAACTACGAGGTTAAGTTGTGTCGCCGCTGTACCAACGCCGTCTTTTTCAAGCTGGGCAAGTAGCCATGCTTCAGTCGGATTTTTTGGTCTCACACTCTTAACTTCGTGTGGGTAAAGTTCTGCGAGTTTTGTGATGTCGGGTAGTGATTTTGCAGTCTCTTCTTTCTTATCAGGGTCAACCACACCTTGTTTCGTGATTATTTTCACACTACCCTTAAACTCAGGGTTTGTCTCTGTAACGTACTCGTGTCTAACCCACTCGGTATCTTCTAAGAATTGTAAGAGGAATCGTTCTGTAATGGTCTTGTAGACGAGTGATGCTCCGGTTCCAAACTTATCATCTAGTTCGTCTAGAGTTTTCGGTATAGCACCTGGTCTTAACGCTCCGTGGGCACCTGTGTCTTTAACATGTGTCGGGCGGGGTTGTCTGTGCGTAAATAACGCAACTGGTAGGTTGAGTAGCTCGATATATCCGTCAATTCGTGGGAGTATCTCTCTGAACTGTTCATGTGTGATTGTATCATCCTCGGTACGTGGGTACGAGATATAGTTTTTACCGCTTCCGTCTCCGTTCTCATACAGTTTTTGTGTCAGTTCTTGTACTCTTTTTGATGATAAACCTTTCTTCGCTAAGATTGATGAGAGTTTGGTAAGGCTAAGCGCTTTTGGAGGTTTAGTAACCCCAGGCACTTCTTTAACCTTCTTCACTTTAGCTTGTAGAGGTAGTCCATCAGCGTGCCACTCCTCTTTTGTCTTGAACTGAGCTACATCAGGGTTAGTTAATGTAAGCGTATCCAATTTATATCTACTTTCGTATACTGAAGACGGTGTGTACGCTTCTATCGCGTCAAGTTGTGCACCAACATATGATATTGCTACCGATTGGGTTCTCCCGAATGGTACAACTCCTGGTAATTTGTACCCCTGATTTTGCATATGAATAGTGGCGACGCGTGTAAGTTGTTGCGTCATATAGTCCACGTTGCTTCTTGTAAACCCGGTCATATATGCAGCGTCTTTTGCGGTAACTTCTTTCTTGTTTCGAATCGCTTCTTGAATGTCAGATACCTCTTCTGAGACGTGAAACTCACGGTACCTTTTCCCAGTGTGTCCACAAGCATCCAACACTTCGTGCACTAGAAGGTCACCTTCACACATAGCGTCGATATCGGATGCAATGATTGGTTCGTACCCTCGCTCGAGCATTATCTTGACGTTCTTGTATGCTTGTTGGTATCCGTCAAATCCTTTTTTGATTTGTTTGTTGTAGAAGTCGAAGTAGTCAGCAGACCATGGTATACCTCCAAGTTCGCTGAAACCTCCGACAGTTTCTTTGTATTCTTTCTTAGCAACATCCGCCGGTACACCGTGCTCCATTATGTGACCATAGAGGTTGGTAATGTAGTACTCATCACCCTCGAACGTCGCGTGTCGTCCACCTAATGCGTTCGCGAATGCTTTTGCTGCACTAGGTTTCTCACATATTACTAAATATTTCATGATAGAGTGTCATCCTTTCGTTATTTATCTCGATATAAGAATCGGGCATCACTATTATTGCTTGCGCGCTTGAATCGTTCCGCTTCTCGTTGCACTTGTACGATGTCACTCATATCTTGTAAGTAGTGTTTGATGATGTCTGGGTGTGACACTTTACCAGCTCCTGTTGAAGCAATCATCGCCATGAGCATTGCGACACCTGCACTGATACCATCGAGTTTGTCGTGTACTTGGTTATCTTCTACCACTTGAATTGGTGATTCTTGTTGATTTGTGAAGTGTACAGCGAATGATTTTGCTGTAAGTTTTAAGTCATCGGGGTAGAGTGCGTCGATTACTTGGCACTGCTCATTGAATGTTAGTTGTAGTAGCATGAGGCTCATCTCACACCATACACCTCGTTTAAGTGGTGTGATGTCGAAGAATCGTACTTTGTGGATTTTCCCATCGTGCACCACTTCTTTAGTGGTTGGGCTTGTGAGTGTGCCCATTTTGTAATCTACCATGATTTCAGCTAGAGTTCTCGGTTTCTTTTCGTTCTTCACACTTGCAAATTTTCCTAGATGGGGTGTGATTACATTCGGCATCACGTTTTGTAATACCTCTTCGAGATTGAATGCATCCGACTCCATATCGTCTAGGTTGTCTAATATGTCTTGTTCGTTAATATCCATGTTTAGTCCTTTCGTAGTTTATAGTTTCATTATAGCATAGATTGGGTTAGTTGTATAGTCTAAGCGGGTGAATTGGGTGGCAATTTGTCTTGTGGTAGTTAGCTGGTAGCTATGTGGTAGTCAGGTGGCAGTTAGGTGGTAGTTAGGTGGTAGTTAGGTGGTAGTTCTATGGTAGTCAGGTGATAGTTAGGTAGTAGCTAAGTGGTAGTCCTATGGTAGTCAGGTGGTAGTTAGGTAGTAGCTAAGTGGTAGTCCTATGGTAGT
>ERZ772956.2590-NODE-2590-length-11339-cov-11.391085_pt1 | contig 11339 bp, 15 predicted proteins | sample MGYA00580683_ERZ772956 | MGnify/ENA primary metagenome ERZ772956 (study PRJEB29015, sample SAMEA2738077) | human oral metagenome | biome: human oral; feature: human-associated habitat; material: saliva | place: China | collected 2212 ...
CAAGTTTTCTAACTCTATCTATAATATCTTGATGTCTTTCTCTATTTAAAATACTAACTGTAACTTCCCCAACTTCTTTTCCTAAAGCTCTCGCAAGTCTTCTTATATTCATTTCAATAGGTAAATCAATATGTATGCAATCAACTGCTAAAGGACCCGCTGCAATCTTATCCATATACATATCAGGTGCATGTAATAAACAACCCGCAGGTGCACAAGCAGCAACTGCAATCGCATTTGGCAATCCATTTGCTACAAGAGAGGTTCCGTCAACAGGGTCAACTGCAATATCAACCTTTGTGACTCCTTCTTGTCCATTTCCTACAACTTCGCCGATATATAACATAGGAGCTTCATCCATTTCTCCTTCTCCGATAACAACAGTTCCTTCCATTGGAAGTTCGTTGAACATTGATCTCATTGCTTCAACAGCCGCTCCATCTGCGCCGTTTTTATCGCCTTTTCCTAAAAAATATGAAGAACGAATTGCCGCAGCTTCTGTAACTCTTACTAAATTTAAAGTTAAATTTCTATCCATAGTTTCCTCCTATTATTTAACACTTTCCCAATCTTTTAAAAACTTTTCAATTCCTATATCAGTTAGTGGATGTTTTAACATTTGTTTTAACACCTTATAAGGTACTGTTGCAATATCCGCTCCACTCTTTGCAATTTGAAGAACATGCATTGGAGTTCTTACAGATGCGGCAATGATTTCAGTTGTAATCGCATAATTACTGAAAATTTCAAAAATGTCTTCAATTAAAATCATTCCTTCAGAGCTAATATCATCAAGTCTACCTAAAAACGGACTTACATAAGTTGCTCCTGCCTTTGCTGCAAGAAGTGCTTGAGTTGCAGAGAAAATTAAAGTAACATTTGTCTTTATTCCATCTTTACTTAAAACATTAACAGCCTTTAGTCCCTCTTCAGTCATAGGAATTTTTATTACAATATTCTTATTTATCTTACAAAGTTCTCTAGCTTCTTTTACCATTCCTTCAGCTTCAAGACTGATAACTTCCGCTGAAATAGGTCCGTCAACGATTGAAGTGATTTCAGTAATAACTTCAACAAAATCTCTTCCCTCTTTCGCTATCAAAGACGGATTAGTAGTAACGCCGTCAAGAATACCCCATTTACTTATCTCTCTTATCTCATCAACATTCGCCGTGTCAATAAAAAATTTCATCAATTGCCTCCTAAATATAATTAATCTATTCGAATATATTTTACCACAAAACAATGCAAAATGCTAACTAAACAAAAAGTTGTTTTAAAAAATTTGGGTATAATCAATTATAACATTATATTTTTTAGAATGGAGGTTTCTATGAATAAATTTTATAAAGAAATATGTAAATACTATGAAGATATTTTTCCAACAAATGAAGCACAATTAAATTTTTTAAATAATATTTCAGATGGAAAAGACTATTTAGACATAGGCTGTGCGACAGGACTCGTTGCAAAAAACTTAGAAAACTTAGGGAAAAATGTAACTTGCATCGACTTAGAAGAAAGCATGGTAGAAGAAGCAAGAAAAAAAGGACTCAAAGTATATGAAAAAAATATGTTAGAATTAGACTTTGAAGAAAAATTCGACGTCTGCTATTGCATTGGAACAACAATTGCACATTTGGAAGACATAAATCAAATATGTAGCTTCATTTTAAAAACTATGGACTTACTAAAAGAAAACGGAAAATTAGTATTAAGCTGGGTAAACTTCAAACCTTTCATTCTTAAAAACGACCTATTCCTAGGAGCCTTACCGACTCTTGGAACAAAAGTAAAATTTACAAGAAACTATTACAGAGAAAACAGCAAAATCCGTTTCAACACAATTCTTACAACAGAAAACGAAAAATTTGAAAACACACAACTTCTAGTTCCGTTACTAGTTGATGACTTAATTTCATTCGTAAATAGACTCGGACTAAAATACGAAATCTACGGAAACTTCAAAAAAGACAAATTCGACGAAGAAAACTCCCCGTCAGTAGTATTTTTGATAAGTAAATAGATAAAACAACCTACTCGTGATTTGCGAGTAGGTTTGTTTTTTATAACCCCTCGAATTCGAGGGGTTATAATCAGAATTATATATAGTTACTTTTATTTAAAAAATTCTATCATATATCTTAAAAATTTTCTATACGAGTCAAATTGCATATAGTTAAAATTTATTATTCCCTTGTTATCAACAAAAAAGATAGCATTATCGCTATCTATTTTACTTCTGAAACTATTAATTATAAGGAGCTAGAATTTACTTTCCATCTACATATTCTCCCAAAAATACATCACTATATTTTTCTAATCCTTGTTTTTTAATTTATAACAACTATTTTAGTAAAAATTTTCTATAAATCTTTTATAAATTTCTTAAACCAATTATTCAAAAAATTCATTTGTTCTTCAGTGTGAAAATAATGCTCTCCATTTTTCATAATAGTAAGACTAGAATTAGTTTTATTTGCAAAATTCGTCATTGTTTCCAAAGAAGTTAGAAAGTCATTTTCTGCATAGAGAATATCTGTTGGTACATTCCATTCTATTGGATTATTCCTAACATAGCTAAGGTATTCCCAAGACAAAGTTTCACCAAAGGATGTTGCAATTTCTTTTTTATTATATAATTCTTCCTCTGAAACATTAGACATTTTCATCATATTTAAAATTATTTTTTCCATATCTACAACTGGTGAAATAAACATAGCTTTTTTAATTTTCTTATCCGATAATACAAGCATAGAATAATAAGCTCCCAAACTATTTGCTATTAGATAAATATCATCATATTCAGAAACTATGGAATCAAAAAACTTTGAAAATTCTATCTTGGCATCCCAAGGAAATTCAGATTTGTAATCAAAGCCAACAATTTTATATTTATCATTAAAAAATTTTTTATAATGTTCTGCTTCAACAGAATTTCCTCCTTTTCCATGTATGTATATAACTGCATTTTTCATTATAACACCTCTATTTTTTATAAAATTCGGGATTAAATACAATTGTTCCATATTTTAATTTAGGTAATTTAATTATCTCATCATATAATTTATTAACCTCTTTAGACGGCTTTATAGATAAATGCTCTATATTTTCAAGACTCAAAAGTGGAGTATAATCTTTACTTTTTACAACACTTGTAAAAAATCTAAAAAATCTTAATTGCTTCATATCTTTCAAAAAATCAATAGAATCTATATGAATGTTTTTCGGAGCAAAGGAATCTCCCTCAATAGTAAGACTTTCCAATTTTTTTAGATTTGTAAGTGGAGTATAGTCAATAATTTTTTGAAAATTTTCAACAGTTAAAGCTACTAAATTTTCTAACTTCGAAATTGGTTCAATACTTCCCACACTTGAACCTGAACCTAAATGAAGAAATTCAAGATTAACAAGATTTGAAATCTTTGATATATCTGGATAAACTCCCCATTTAATATATAATTTTTTAAGATTTTTTTGAGAGCATACCGCATCAAAAAGTTCTTGTGGCATTCTTGTACAAAATGTAAGTTCTGTAAAAGCATTCGGATTTTTAATTAAAAAATCACACCATTCATTTACAACATTTTTTCTTGCCTTTGCAGTTTTGTACTTTGAATTAGAACTATCATCTAACTGAGTACAATTTATTATAATTGCACTTTCACCATTATATTCAGAAACTTCAACAATACTTCTAGGTCTATTTTCATTTCTGAAGTAATAATCATAACCGTATATTAATTGTTTTTCATTTAAAACCATTTTTTACTCCTTTCTATTTAAGAAGATTATATCTAAATTTTCATTGCAAATACTTTATTATGATTATATCATAAGTATATATTTCATTCAATTTAAGTTGATATGCTTGTGGGCTTATGAGATTTACATATTTTATGTATCTTCGATACATTTACTTTTGCTAAAGCAAAATTATGAGATCTCTCCATTCCGCTCTGCTCCAGTCGAGATGACGTGTTTGGGAAATATCTTCGATTAGTAGCTTAACGTTAATAGTAAATAAACACTTAAAGATTAAAAAAAAGACGATATTTCTATCGCCTCATAATTACTTTTTAATCTATAACTTCAAATTCCATTTCATCATCAATATCTATATCATCATAATCTTCAGTTTTAACATCACTATCAAAGTCTCCTTCAAAAAACCATTTATATGACCTTGAAGCTATAACCTTAGTTTCAGCATAATCTAAACCACCACTAACTGCAGCTCCAACTACGGGTATTAGTTTCCCTATATTAACAATTCCTTTACTTCCAAATTTTGTTAATAATCTGAAACCAACTTTTTTATTAATAGCAATTAATACTTTTCCAGGTATCTTCCCTACTAATTTTGTAGCTACTTTTTCCCCTACTTGTATCCCTGCTTTTTTTAAGAATTTATTAATAGATAATCCAGCTAGACATGAATAAATATAAGTTTGTATTTGGTCGCTTTGCAAGTCATAACCTGCCATATAAGCTGTACAAGCTATCATTCTAATTTGTACATAAAGAACATTAACAAGATTTGCTGGCAAAGTAAATGGTATTGTTACAATTCCGCCAAATCCTGTAACTACTCCGGATGTTGTGCATTTTATTATTTGTTTGTCCATCATATCTTTACAAGCCTCTTCCTTTGAATCATGCTTACTTAAATAATCATTAGCAAACTCTTCAATTGGTGGACTTACTTTTGGAATTCCACCTAATACTTTTGCATATGTATCATCCAATAATTTCGTCATATCATCTACTGAAATAAAACTTTTTTTCTCCATAAATACTATCCCCTAAATATAATTTTTATATTATTAATTATATCATTAAAAAGTTTTTTATTCTATATTTAGATGTATCTTCGATACATTCACTTTTGCTAAAGCAAAAGTATGAGATCTTTCGACTACACTACGTTTCGCTCAAGATGACGTTTAAGGAAAAATCTTCGATTAAGGGCTTAACGTTAAAAGTAAATAAATATCAAATATTATTAAAAAAAAAATGAATTTAGAAATTGCATAAAAAATAAAATAATTCACGTGAGGATGTTAAGCAAAGAAAATCCTCCTAACACGTCATCTCGACCGGAGTGAAACGGAGTGTAGAGATCTCACTACTATTATTTGTTTACAAATAATAGTAAGTCCTGTAAAGGACTTATAAACGATATAACATTTATATAACTTCAATGAAATTATTCTAAAGACTTTTAATGAATAAGCCTTTATTAAGGGCTTAAGGTTAATAATAAATAAAATTCAAACTCTATACAGCAAAAAACAGTAAATCTTACGACTTACTGTTTAAAAGAATTCTTTAAATTCTTCTTTGAATTCTAATATTTCATCTTCAGGAAGATGATGTATATAGTCATTAATGTCATTTGAGTCAGTATAACCGCTTAATATTTTATCCGGACAATCATAACCAAGTTTTCTTGCAACATGTACTGCAAATTCATTAAATGCATTTCCAACAGCTGTTATAATATTTCCATCTTCAACTACTGATTGTGGTAAAAAATTATTTTCTTCAATAAAGGCAAATGATTCTCTCATTTCAACAAATAAAGAATCCGTATATTTTTTACCTTTCAACAAACCTGCTTGTGCTAAAAATATCGGACTGGAACAAATTGCACCAATCACAAAATTATCATCATTTACAAAGCTTTCTAAAAATTCTTTGATTTTTTTATTTCGTATTGGTTGTCTTAAGTCGCTACATCCTGAAAGAATCAGGCAATCATAATCATCTTTACAAAACTCAGAGCAAGTTTTTACAGGATTTATCAAAATTCCTTCTTCACTCCTAACGGGGCTTAATTCTGTATATATTACATCGGTAAAAGTATCAAAATACCAACGAAATATATACATTAGATTTGCAATTTCTTGCAAACTAAAATCAGGATAAACCAATAATGCAATTCTTTTTTTCATTTTCTATACCTCCATTTTTTTCTTTTTACCTATACATAGCCAATTCTATACTATCCATGTATTGTCCTAATGACATATTGAATTTCTTATAGTCTGCATCTTTGAACTCATCTGTTGCACAGGCAACGGAAACTCTTACAGTTTGTAATTGATTAAAGAATGTTATCATTAATGGAACTTGAATAATCTTTGAAACTCCTCTAATAGTCATTGTTCTTGCTTCATCCAATTGTAAAATTTCTTCTTTCGAGCAGATATTCACCTTATTATTATCAACTAGAATTTCTACATTATCATAATATTCATATACTAAACTAACTGCTTTACAAATATTCTCCCAGCCAACTTTATATGTCAAATTATATTCAGCTAAAAGCCAATCATTTTCTTTTTTTACGCCCAATAGTAACATGATCTCTTCTCCTTTAAATCTATTTAAACTTAAATAAGTCCTTCAGCATCCATACGAATTGCATAGAACTCCTGAAATGTATCCGGCTCATTTTCTATTGTTTCTTTCATTTGAATCAACTTTCTTTTTCCAACTCGTCTATCTAAAATTGCAAAAATTCTTACTAGTAAATTTTCACTTTTTAGGCTTATTTCTATGCTTTGATTGTCAAATTCTGCAAAGGCTTTATAAAAACAACGTTGGTCAAATACTCCCAATTTTAAAGCTGTATCGTCCATAAATGCATTTTCTTTTTTCATTCTTTCTTCGTATTTTTCATCTTTAGGAAATAAATCGGCTTTAAACCAGTTATTCCAAAAACAACCTTTGATGATTTCTTTTCCGTCATATCTTATTGCTGCTCGTCCCTCATGGTCCGGACTTTTGCTATAAGTTGTAGCAAAATATTGAATATGTCCTTGAAGACTTTCAGCAAGATATTCTTTTTCAAGTTTTTTCCTTATACCACTCCAACTAGCCAATATTGTCTCCCCCTTTTTAATCAATTTTTTAACTCTATTTTAATTATTTTTTAAAAATAGACATCGGAATATAATTTACATAAATAGAAAGACCAATGCAAATTAATACATTTTTAGAATCTCCAGGCATTGTCTCTAAAAAAGTCCTCCAACTAGTATTGGAAAAATAGGAATTATAAATTATAGCGGAATAAATAAAATTTATAGAGCATAATGCAGTTATCAACAAACTTATCCTTTTAAAAACTATGAAATTTTCACCTTTATATTCCTTAATACGACCTATTAAAGCAAAAACAATTCCTCCAATTGCTATTATTAACCACATATCCGCCTCCTAAAAATATTTTCTTATTATTTTATATTTTACATCATATTTATTGATAATTCAAATATAAAAAAAACAGTAAATCATATTGACTTACTGTTAAACTGCTGTATTTTAGCTTAAACAAAATCAAATTTATAAATCTCTACGCAAATAAATCATATCAACCAATTGGATACCGTCTTCATATATTGGGTGATTATAATTATCTGTAAAAAAATTTTTGACAATATGCGAGCGAGAAAATCCACATTTCAAATAAAAATCAATAGTTTTAGGACTATCTCCCGTACCAACTTGTAATGTAGAAAATTGATTTTTATATTTAGTAATAACAAAATCAATTAGAATTTTTCCGTAACCCATTCTTTGAAAGTTAGGGTTGGTAGCAATGTTTTTTATTTCAAGAACTCCATTTCCCTCATCAGTAACTACACATTCAGATTTAACACCATTATCCTCTAAAACAAACATAATTCCTCTATCAATATATTTATCAATCATATCTTCTTGTTCATCAGCAAGAAGTAGAAGTTCCATATACTGCTTTTTATTTTTTCTAATTTCCAAAATCTTCATAATTTTATCCTACAATTTCAACTTATTTAATCCTTTATATTCATCATCAAATTATTATACATATTTTTCAAACCTAGACTGTTCAATTACCTTATCTCCAAGCAAAGTAATTGCCTTTTGTGGACATAGACTTATACATCTATAACACATTGTGCATTTGTTTTCAGGAACAGCTTTTTTCTCTTTTATGCGGATATTTTTCATCGGACAAACCCTACTACATAAACCACAACCATTACAATCATCGTTTATTTTTAATTTATCAGTATATCCCATAGTTTTACGATAAAACCATAATCTTTGACCAAAAAGTCCCTTCAAATGTGATATGAAAGATAGTCCTTCTCTTGGATATTTTCCATTTTTAATCTGTTCTGCAACTTCTTCTAATCGCTTATCTGCATTTTTTACTATTTGCCTATTTTCTTCAATAGATTTTTTCAAAAGCTTACTGTCGCAAACGGAGTCAGGCATTTTTATCTGTATGCCTCCCAGAATTTCTGCTCCATATTTTTTTAAAATTCTTGCAGTACATCCTGTTCCGTCCCCACTGAAAAGTCCCATTGTATTTACACAAAAAACTTTTTTTCCTTTCCACAGGGAACTATTTTTCTTAATAAAATCTCGTACCATAAACGGAGCATTAGAAAATTGAGTTGGATATCCTAAAAAAATTACATCCTCTTTTTTTAATAAATCTATAATCTGTGGAAATTCTAAAGGAACACATTTTGACTTATCATCTATCAAATTTACAAGTTTTTCAACACAATGTTTCGTGTTTCCTGTTCCACTTAAATAAATGCCTATCATATATTCCTCCAATGAATTCTAATCTACCAATTTTACTTTTCTATATCATCTAAAAATTCTTCTACTTTTTCCAAATATTCTTTTGGCTGATCCCCGTGAATGTCATGCATAGAATCGAATCCCTCAATTAAAGTACTACCTTTAATCAATTCTTTAACACGCTTTGCATCTTTTTCATCCATTGCAGAAATCAGAAGCCCCTCTTCATTATAATATGAAGGTGCTGTATTTTTTGGTGGTTTTACATGTAATATACAAGTTGGAACAGTAATTTCTTTTAACAATTCCTCTTGTTTTATTCCCTTAAAGAAACTGAAATCATAGAATGCATCTCCGAATCTTAAGTCATAATCGCCCGTTTTATCTTGTAAATTAGCTGTCAATTGAAGTAAAGTATTTACTCCTAACTTTGGTGGATAATACCAAATAACCGGTATTTTAGTCTTATCCTTTTGAAATCTTTTCATTGCAGGTTTAGCCACAATTTTATCCCAATTATCTTTTCCACCCTCATTAAACAGTTTTCGCATCGGATCATTCTTTAGATAATGTTCAAAATAAGTAGTATTAGGTTTTTCAGTTAAATAATTGTGAATATTTTCGAAAGTTTTATAAGAAAATGTATTTTCAGCACGTCCTTTTTCCGTTGCAAAAAATGGTCCGTCTTCTAAAATAATCGCTTTTACATTTTGCGGAAATTTAGCACCTATATAAGCAGTAATAATTGCACCTGATGAATGTCCTGAAATAATTGTTTTTTCTCCAATTTTTTCTTGAATAAATGATGCAATATCAGAGCCAATGCTTTCAATATTATATAAATCAGGATTTTTACTTGATTTTCCATGTCCATAATAATCAAGTGCAAATACATGATATTTTTTTACTAATTCAGGAAATATAGTACGATAATCCTTCCAATCTACCATTTGTCCATGCAATAATAGAATAGCCGGACCATTCTTTGGACCTTCAACATAATTTATTACATTTCCATTTTTTAGATTAAATTGTTTCTCTTCTAAACCTAAACTCGAAGCCTTGTTCTTCCTGAACTTTTCGCCTGAATAGTCGTAATTTAGATTATAAATTGCATAGATTACAACAAAAACAGCTATAACCAAAAGCAATATCCCTATAAATTTTAATATTCTAATCTTCATCGCTTAAATCTCCTTGAATACTCATCAAAATTTTTGTTGCTGAATCTCCATTTAGAATTGCCAATCCTCTCCTTTCGTCTCCAAGTATTAACAAATTATCTCCAGTTTCTATAGAAAAAATTTCTCTTGCCTCTTTTGGAATAACAATTTGTCCTTTAGTTCCTACCTTCGCAGTCCATGCATGTAGTTTTTTATCTTTTTTACTCTTCATATTTTCCTCCATATAATAAGTATGTTTTTTCATACTTATTATACCAATTTAAAATAAAAAAAGCAAATTATAACACAAAAAAACAGTAGATTTTATTTTCTACTGTTCTTATTTTTCTCCCATTTTTCTTTTTTTATCCATTTTCCTTCCGGTAGTTGACTTAAAGCTTGATTTTTTTCTTGATATTTATCTATATATTTACACTCAGCTGATGCTAATCTTTGCATATCTTTATAGTAGTCATCATATTCATAAAGTACCTCTTCTAACACTTTAATTTTTACTGTTAATTTTTTACTCAATATATCTTCAATTATTTTTTCAACTACTGTAGATTTTTTATTCTTCCATATAAAATTTGTAAAATGTCCATTACCATCAAAAAATCGACTTCTTATATTTACTGCTCTTCCAATATAATAACAACTTTCTTTTTTATTATTCTCATCAAAAGAAAATACTCCATAGACTCCTCTAATATCATTATTAAGTATTTGCTTATCTATTTCAATTTTTTCAGGTATTTTTTCCAATTTTTGTTTTAAAGTGAATCTCATTATTTATCACCTAGCCATAGTAAACTAATAATATTTACTTTAGCTTTTTCCTTTCTTTATAAATTTTCCCAAGAATATACAATTTATCTTTTCCCCTTTTTATAAGCTGATAACTCTTTTATTGCAATGTTTAAAGATAGCTTTGATTTTTTCTTTTCTTTTAAAGAGCCTACAAAGACAATTTTCTGGTCAGGTAATTTTAATATATATGTCGTATATAAAATTGCCTGTGGTTGTGGAAATTTAATCTCCAATTCACCTTTTTGGATTCTAATTTTTTCATTTCTCATCTTTAAAATTGCATAATCATCGTATAGCTCAAGCTCTGCTTCTTCATCTTCTCTACTCCAAAATTTAAAGACAATCCAAAAAGGTACTAACATTGAAATCGGAATTAATCCAAAAATCAAATATACTGCATGCTTAGGATGGTCTTTAAAATATTGTGGCTCATTTGTACTTGCAAATCCTAAATAAATAAGAAACTCATAACAAAGAAGAATTCCTATCACTATTCCTATAATAACCATAATATGTAGCAAAGTTGGAGTGTTTTTGTTATATCTAAAATTTATTTTTCTCATTTTAAATTCTCTCCTTTATAATATAAAATTCAAAACCCTTACTAATTTATATTTTACATTATATAATCTAATATTTCAATTAATTCCAAAAAAAAGACTATGAATTTAGATTCACAGTCCTTTGTTTTAAAAAATTATTTTCTTGATGCTTCAAATATGCTTTGAATTGAGCTGTCTAACATTTTGTCAAATTCTTCCTGAGTTTGATTTACAT
>ERZ772956.2596-NODE-2596-length-11326-cov-3.505102_pt1 | contig 11326 bp, 10 predicted proteins | sample MGYA00580683_ERZ772956 | MGnify/ENA primary metagenome ERZ772956 (study PRJEB29015, sample SAMEA2738077) | human oral metagenome | biome: human oral; feature: human-associated habitat; material: saliva | place: China | collected 2212 ...
GGACAAGGAATGGTACACAGTAACAGGTATTGCACCTTGGGTTTCCACGGTAGCAGATGACGTTACAGAGATAGAGTTCTCTGAAGGATTCAAGGAAATTTCTGAAAACTCACTTCGCAAACCTAAAACTTTACAGAAGATAATTATTCCTGCATCTTGTGAGAAAGTGGGCAAAGGGTGCTTTCTTGATTGTCCGGCACTTACGAGTTTTGAGGTGAAAACGGGAAATATGAACTATAAGACATCAGATGGTTCACTGCTGTCTTCTGATGGTAAAAAGTTAGTCTATGTTCCTGCAGGTAAGACAGGTGAATATTCTGTACCCAATAACGTGGAAGAGATTATGCAATCGGCATTTTCTAATTGCAAAAAAATGACAAAGATAACTATTCCTGCTTCCGTTACTACAATTTCAGAAAATGGCGAATATCCTTCATTTAACGGTAGTGGAACTCATTTTACTGTAGACGGTAGCAATGCTAAGTTCTGTGATAAAGATGGCCTTTTGTGCAATAAAAGTGCTACAAAGCTCTTACATGTTCCCTTTCACTATGACAGATTAGAAACAACGACTGAAAAACTGACAATTCCTACAGGCATTACCGAAGTGGCACAGAATGCAGCAGTCGGTAGCTATCTGAAACAACTTGATTTAAACCAAACAAAGATAATTGGTAATAACGCTTTTCATTCGTGCAGTGCATTAGAAAGCGTAAAGATAGGTAAAGATGTTAATAAGATTGGTCAGGGAGCATTTACTAACTGCCAATTCATCGAAGCTTTTGTCGTAGATGAACAAAATAGTAACTATGTGGCAAAAGATGGTGTGATCTTTACAAAAGATGGCAAAAACCTTTTACTTTACCCATGCGGAAAGAAAAACGATTATACTGTGCCAGAAGGTACGATAAAGATTGAAGCCTTTGCTTTCTCCGATGTTCAGAATTTAGAGAATGTTACAATAGCAAAAACTGTAAAGACTATCTGTCCGTCCGCTTTCAAGGGTGCTAAGATACTGAAAAAGGTGGATTTTCAGGGGACTACAAACCTCGAGACTATCGGAGACCACGCTTTTCAGAACACGAAGTTGGAGAACATTACCATACCTGCATCGGTCAAGAAACTGGAAGGAGCAAGTTTTGCCGATATAGAGACGCTCAAAGAAGTACACTTTGCCACCGGATGTCAATTAGAAGAATTGTCGGGTAATCTTTTCCAAAATGCAAAAAATCTTACGAAAGTTGTATTTGATGGAACGAATAAACTGACGAAGATAAGCAGTGACGTATTCTTGAATTGTTCTAAGCTTGAAACATTTAGAGTTCCTAAAACAGTTACAACCATTGCTAGTGGTGCTTTCAAGGGTACGCAGGGACTAAAAACTGTAGAGTTTGAAGAGATCTCTGTTCTTGAACGTATCGGTACAGGAGCATTTGCCGATTGCGGAATCACACATATAACTTTGCCTGAAAGCATAAAGCTGATTCAAGAATTGGCTTTCGACCATTGTACGAACCTCACAGAGATTAAGCTACCCAAGAACCTTCAGGAAGTGCAAAAAGGAGCGTTCAATTTCTGTGAGAACCTTTTGAGATTCATTGTTGATAAAGACAACATAAAGTACAGCACACTCGATGGTATGCTTTGCGATATCAAAAAAGAAGTGCTCCATGTATTCCCTGCCGGTAAGGCAAATTCAAAGTACACGCTCGTGCCATATTTTAAAAAGGTTGAAGCTTATTGTTTCTATGGTAGTAATAAAGTTACCAACATCACTTTTCCAAGGACGGTAACAGAGATTGGTACACATGCCATTGCTCTTTGCAATAAATTGGAATCGCTCAGTTTCATGGGAGAGGACAATGTTCCGACATTGAATGAAAACATTATGTATGAGTCGGGCAACAAAAAGAATGTTACCATTTATGTGCGTAAGAAGTGGTATGAGAATATGGCAAATATTGAAACTATCAAGAAATACAACAATACTTTCAAGGAAGTGCACCCTTCATTCGTAAGTTCTAAGGGTTACGACCGCGGTACAGAGTTCTTCCCAACTTCTATGAAGAATGTGGGTGCCATCAGTTTCTACACCGAGCGTACTTCTGTCATTCTCGACAAGACAGCGAAAGAGGACGCCGTAACTACCCCTGACCGTTTCGGAAAAACTTTCCCAGAGAAAACATACGAGGTAAGCAGTATTCTTGACTTCGCTTATGAAACAACTACTAAGGTAAAGGCAATCGTTGCACTTGCCGATATGGGTTATATTGGCATGAAGTCTTTCAAAGGCAATAGCATCAAAGATGTCTATTTTGTAGGCAATACACCAGGAGAACTCGGCTCTGTGAATTATGAACAGCCGAACAGCTATCCATTCAAGGACGGACAGAATATCTATGTAAAGGAGAGTAAGGTTGCCAATTATAAGAGTAAGTGGCAGATTACACCCCATACGTTGAACATCACCCACGAGATACCACAGCAAACCAATAAGAATGGCGGCTCGGTATGCTTCCCATTCGATGTGAAGTATCCGACAGGAAAAGGTAACGACGACATCAAGCCATACGTACCAGTTGATTACACTTATGCTTACGCTGCTTCTAATCCTATCGTACGTGCATACAGCCTTGACGACTATTATGTACCTGCATACGTTGGTGTGCTTATTCGTAGCAAGAAGACAGCCACGGTAAACTCTTACTGCCAGATGGATGAAGACCAAATGCATAAAGAAGATAAACTCACAGCCGTTGGTTACAACAAAAATGCCGAAAACCGTATGGTTGGAGCAGTGGAAGATGTTACCATTCAAAACGAGAGCGGTTTCCAATACTATGCTTTCAGCAAGAAGTATGGTAAGTTCGTAAAAATCAACGATGGTGTTACATTCCCTTACTTCAAGGCATACTTCCGCCTGAAAAACAGCTCGACGAGTCCTGCCAAGGGATTCAGCATCGTGTACGATGAGGAAGATGTTCCTGCAGGTATCGACGGAATTACCGATTTTGGCAAGGACAACGACAATGCGCCTTACTATAATTTGAACGGTGTACAAGTAAGCAAGCCTACAAAGGGTGTGTATATCCACAATGGAAAAAAGGTAATCATTAAATAAGGGAAGAACAAAATATGAAGAAGACAGTATATATGAAACCTCTCATAGAGGTGATTAAAGTAAACAGCGAAGCTCTGATGGAGAAATGGAGCGTCGGCATAGATAACGACCCCGACCACGGTATTAAACCCGGCGATGAGAACGACATAGGTGCCAAGGAAGGCTGGTTCTTCAATGAGGAGATGTCAAGCTACAATTCTTGGGAAGACTAATAACTATATTCAGCTATGCCCCTGAACCGTGTAGGCGGTGGGGCATGGCACTTTTAATATAATGAGAAACCATTAGTTGATTTTAATTTATTAACACAATATTAACCAGCCGACGAGTAACGCAGATAGAGACAGCGACGAAATATACTTTTGTAGGGCACGAAATATACTTTCGTAGGGCACAAAATGTACTTTCGTACTTATTAACATTTTTGCAGCCCGAAGGCATATTACTTTAACACTATGGCTTTTTACAAGAAGATGAAGATGAAGGTGAACGGAAAGTGGTATCCCAAATCCGTTTTAGTAGGTTCACCCATCAGTACAGAACAAGTGGCGAAGCGTTTAGCAGCCGAATCGACGGTGAGTCCTGCCGATGTGCGCGCGGTGCTTACTGCATTAGGTGGCGTGATGGGCGACTATATGGCGCAGGGACGCTCGGTGAAGTTAGATGGTATCGGCTCGTTCTATTTCACGGCAGCAACGAACAAGAACGGTGTGGACACAGAGAAGGAAATAACCGCCGCCCTCATCAACGGTGTGCGTGTACGCTTCATTCCCGAAACCCGCTTCCGTGGCGGCGGCACACGAGCCACCGGCGGCGGTCGCCATGCCGTTCGCGGACTGACGGACGTGGATATTGAATGGGAAGAGTGGAAAGGCAAGCTCAATGCCGACAAACCTGGCATGTCGGGCAGTGGCGAGGAACATCCGTAACGAAAATTTTACAACTCTCTAATTTTATGGGCGCAAGGCTTGCTGGAAAACAGGGCTTGCGCCTGTTTTTACAATTAGTTTTTCTTTTGTAGAAGATTGAATATAATGGAAAAAGTCATCTAACGCCAATTATTAAAAATTAATGGATGATGCAGATACAAGTATGCTCTTCTTATAGTGGCAAAGATAGGAAAATCGGGAACGTTGCGAAAATGCGTCCATGCGCAAACGGCATCGGAGCATTTGGCACATCGGGGATAGAAGACCAATGAGCCTTTGCCGCACTTGGGACAAAGGATATCACTTCGCCTTTGAGGGAAGAGGATTTTGGACGAGAGCAGTTCGTCCGTAATCTGCGTGGCATAAGACTCGATGTCCTTGCGGAAATCTTTTTCCTTCATCTCTCCACGTTCTATCTTCGCCAAGTCAGCCTCCCACTGCCCAGTCATCTCGGCATTGCCGATTTTCATTTCCTTGACGATGGAATAGAGGACAAGTCCTTTTTCGGTAGGCACGAGCGACTTCTCCTTACGTACCATATACTCGCGGGCAAAGAGCGTTTCGATGATGGCGGCACGGGTGGCAGGAGTGCCGATGCCGCAATCTTTCAGACCGGCACGCAGTTCCTCGTCTTCCAACTCCTTACCTGCCGTCTCCATTGCCGCAAGCAGGGAACTTTCCGTGTGTAACGGTTTGGGCTTGGTCGTCCCTTGTGCCAACGAACAGGCGGAGATGGCAAGTTGTATGCCTTCGTTCCATTCCGGAATGAGAACACCTTCACCATTCTCACGGCTTTCCCGCTCTTCGGCTTCGAGCTGTTCTTTGTCTTTGCCTTTCTCGTTTTTAAGGATGCTTCGCCAGCCTTTCTGCCTGATGATTTCTCCTTTGAGCGTGAACTTCACGCCTTCGCATAAGGCGGTTACGGTGGTAACGTCTTTCTCACACCGAGGGGAGAAAGCTTCCAGCATACGCCCCGCAATCATATTATAGATGACCGCTTCCTCTCCGAATACATCTATTGGTTTTTTGCCCGTGATGAGCAGGGCGTGGTGGTCGGTCACTTTCTTCCCGTTTACCGACCGGGCATTGAGGACGGAAAGGTTACGGGTATGGATACCCCATACGGGATGGTCGTGCAGGAAGGCAATCAATGCGGGGATTTCCTCGAAGACATCCTCCGAGATATAACGACTTCCGGTGCGCGGATAGGTAATGTATCCTCTTTCATAAAGTTTCTGTGCCAGCGTGAGGGTCTGTTCTGCCGAATAACGGTATCGGCTGTTGGCTTCCTTCTGCAAGGTGGTCAGGTCGTACAAAAGAGGCGGTTCCTGCTTCGCCTCCTTGCGGACTATCGTTTCTATTGTGATGTGAGAGGCGGCTTTGATCTTCTCATACAGGGTGGTGGCTTCTTCCTTGTTGAAGCAGCGTTCGGGATTAGAAAAACGGAAGTTTTCATCGTCGTCCTTTACGGAAAGGCTTAGCTGCCAAAACGGTTGTGGCGTAAACTTTTTATTTTCCCAGAAGCGGGAGCAGACCATGCAGAGCGTCGGAGTCTGTACCCTGCCTAACGAGTAGGTGCCATAACCTGCCGCTATGGAAACGGCTTGGGTGGCATTGATGCCCACGAGCCAGTCGGCTTCGCTGCGTGCTCGGGCGGCATAGTAAAGATTGTCGTACTCGGCTCCGCTTTTGAGATTGGATAATCCTTCTCTAATGGCTTTGTCCGTGAGCGAACTGATCCATAGTCGCTCAAAAGGCTTGGCGATGCCGAGATACTCGTAGATGAATCTGAATATTAACTCACCCTCACGTCCTGCGTCGGTGGCTACGATGATGCTCTCTGCCGCTTTGAAGAGTTTTTCAATGACTTTGAGCTGGGCAACGACACTCGGGTCTGCCTTGTAGCCTTTACCGCTCTTGACTTGGCGGGGAATAAGGGTAAAGACGGGAGGAAGAATCGGAAGGTTCTCCTTGTGGAAACCTTTGAAGCCGTAGGCTTCGGGCATGGCCGCCGTTATCAGGTGTCCCAATGCCCATGTGACGGTGTAGTTACTGCCTTCTATATAGCCCTCTTTTCTGTTCGTTGCCCGAACGACACGGGCAATCTCACGGGCTACGCTCGGTTTTTCTGCTATGATGACTTTCATACGATTTTACTTTTGGATATTAGTGGTGGCGGATTATATTTTCATTCCCTTGGAACGCTTCTGTTCCTGCTTCTCTTCTTTCTGCTCTGCGGTGGGCTGTGTCTGTCCTTCTTTCAGAGGCTCTTTCACATGCTTCGTCGCTTCGTTGGTCTTGCCTTCGGAATTGACGGCGACCTGTGTCTTGGAGGCATTGTCGGGAACGACTTCTTTGGCTTGGGACTTGTCGGGATTCCACTTGAAGAAATCGAACTTGTCCTTCTCGAAGTTGGCACGGACGTAGGCGTTGAACGGCTGTCCCTGCTTGTCTTTCAAGCCTTCCATATAGACCGTTCCGCCTTCTTTGAGCTTGGATTGCTCTTCCGGTGAAACCTCCCTTCCCAACAACTTCTTGGGGATGCGGACACCTTGTCGCTTCTCTTGGTTTTCTGCTTTACGGCTGTCTTGCTGCTGTCCTTGGCTTTGCTTGGGCGAGCCGAAACGAAATTCAATTGCCCGCTTGTCAGCGTTGAACTGGAGGTTGGCGTTGAAACTCTTTCCCGTCTTGGCAGTCATTCCCTCCACATAGATGCTCTTGCCTTCCGACAAATCCTTCTTCTGCTCTTCGCTCAGTTTCACGCCCTTGATTTCATCTGGGATGTGAACCTTGTCGGCACTCAAAGCGATGATGTCGTTGGTCAGGCGGTCGATGCTCACGAAACTTCGGGTGGGTTTGTCGCTATTGGGAAAGGTCAGTTCCACGGTGCGCCCGAGGTTGCCCGTTTCTTTCAGGGCTTTCTTGTCCTCATCGGTGAATGTGTGCCCGAAGAACTCCCGTTCCAACTGCGGCTCCTTGCGGATAGCATGGACAACGGGGATGAATCTGCCGTCCTCAGTCTCACGCAATGAAAGGCGTGCGTCTGTATGGAGGGCTACGTCTCCGATTTTTACGCTGATGGGGACAAGGTGGGGCGATTTTCGGTATTTGAGCATGGCTTCGAGTTCCTTGCTATTTTCAAGGCTCTCACGGCTCACGCCCATCTTGGAGAACTGCTCCCAGTCGATTTTCTCGGGGTCTATCTCCTGAAAGGTCTGCTTCTGCTCTCCTGCATAGTCCGAAGGATTGACACGGGCGGAGTCCAGCATCTCTTTGTTGGAGGGAACATCCGGTGCTTTGAGCATCTCGGCAAGAACCCGTGCGCTGGCAACAACACCCTCGAAGGGGACTTTGAAAAAGTGGAATTGTGTGGGGTTCTTGAACTGCCGCATGAAGTTGGAGAGGAAATTCTCCAAGGCATTGCTGTGCTTGTCGAACTTCAGGAAACTCTGCTCATGTTCGGCGGTAGGCGGTACTGTCTTCAGTGCGCCTTTCTCATTCGTCCCTGAGACGGCTTTGAGATTCTCGTCCTTGGGGTCTTTCACCAAAAGGACTTCTTGGTCTTTGATTTTTTCGTCCATATTACAATGTATTTAATGACACCAACAGCGGTGCATGGGCAAAGGTAAATCAAAGAAACCGTGCATGTTAGCAGTTGGGAATAACTGCGTACTTGTGGCGTTGATATGGATGAAAGTGGCAAAACACAAATAAAAGGGAAATACAAATGATGAATATTTTCTGTCAGTCTTTGTAATAACTTATACTTTCCCTATTCTAAATTGAAGACATAAGACAAACTAAATAATGTTTTGGCTTTATTTGCTTTATAAGTTAAAAAAGGAACAAACAAATTCATCATTTCGTATTGCTTTGATTAACTTTGCACCTTAATAGTCAATAACAAAATAATCGAAAAATATGCCTAAACTACCAATCCATAAAAGTTCACAACTTACAGATTTTGGAGTCTATCTGAAGACGATTGTATCTAAAACATCGGCATCTTCGGAAAGGTATGCCTTTTCTCATACTGACGATTATTATTTCTTTGGTTTCATAGAGGATGGACAATGTCGCTTGAATATAGATTTCAAGGAATATACTTTCGAAAAGGATAGTCTGGTAATCATTCGTCCAGGACAGGTACATCACATCATTGATGCTTACAATCTTTCTGCAAACTTCCTTACTATTGACTCGGTATTGATAAACAAGGAGGAGAAACGAATATTGGAGCGATATGCTCTCCAAGAAGTCCAATTGTCAGATATATCTGAACAGAAATTGTTATTGTCAATTCTTGCTCGCAGACTTAATTGTACCGAAAACACCTCTTCCAAACTGATCGCTCAGCGACTAACAACTGTTATTATTGGAATGATTGTGAGAGACGTTGCGAACACGACAGAGACTCTATCCGAATTGCAGGGGAATATAAACAGATATAAGGAAATCGCGTGGGAGTTTCGAGATTTGCTGGAAAGTAATATCCGAACGAACCGTGCTCCTTCATTCTATGCCGAACGTTTGAATATAACGGTTGCCTACCTGAATGAAGCGATAAATGCTGTTTGGGGAACGAGTGTAAGTCGGAATATTCAGGACGAAATCATCTTGCAGGCAAAGCGGAAGCTAGTTTATACGACTGCCTCCGTCAAGGAGATAGCACAAGGTTTGGGATTTAACGATTACTCCTACTTTACACGCCTATTTACCAAGGTTGCAGGAGTTTCTCCAATGCTTTTCAGAAGGAAATACCACGAATAGTGCTATTATCCCCATTATTCGTCTATTGTAACGAGCTGTATCCCACTGTACCTTTGCAGTGGAATTTATTTACTTAAAAAGATACGGATTACAAGGATGAACAATGCTGTGAATATTTTGCAAGAAGGAAGTATGATGAAAGCCCTGACAAAGTTGGGGATACCTATTGTCATCGCAATGCTGATTATGGCGATATACAATGTGGTAGATACTTTCTGGGTTGCACGTTTGGGAACTGTTCCTGTCGCTGCTGTATCAGTTGCTTTCCCTTTATCGTTGGTGTTTCTCGGGATTGGGCTGATGTTCGGTGTTGGGGGCGGAGTGTATATATCTCGTTTGTTGGGGGCGAAGCAGATTGTCAAGGCAGGTCAGGTCGCTTCTGTCTCGGTGATTACTTCCGTGATTTTGGCTGTTCTCATTGCCCTTGTATGCAATGCGTTTCTACCAGACCTCCTGCTTTTTATGGGGGCAAACGAGGAGATGATGAACTTAGCAGAAGCATACGGCAGACTGTTCATCGTCAGTTGTGTCATAGGAACGTTGAATGTGTCGATGTCCAATATCATTGTTTCACAAGGTGCATCGAAAACATCCGCAACGGCAATGATCATCGGCTCTATTATAAATGTTGCATTAGACCCCTTGTTTATCTATACTTTCGGCTGGGGTGTGGAAGGAGCTGCGTGGGCAACCATTCTTTCAAGAATCATAACGACAACCATTTATATTCGCTTCTTCCTCACGAAAGCGAAGGTGAAAGTATCGTTTACCCTGTTCGCTCCCACAATAAGAATGTACTTGGACATCATCAAGATAGGTATTTCGATGCTCTTTCTGCAATTACTTCAAACCCTTTCCATTAGTTTGTTGCAGAAAGCCGCTGTGAAATATGGGGCAGAGGCAGTTGCCGCAATGGGCATCGTTTTGAAAATCGTCACATTGGGAACAAACGTGGTTTTCGGATTTGTCAAAGGTCTGCAACCGATGGCTGGCTATAACTACGGGGCAGAAAATTTCCAAAGGTTAAAAGAGGCAGTACGTTGTTCCTTGATACTCACAACCTCGTTTTGTGTGCTTTGGAGCACTTTCATACTCGTTTTTGCTTCTCCTGTTATCAGTTGTTTCGGCAAAGACGAAACAATGCAAGAAATTGCACAAATAGCCCTTAGAGCCAATACGCTAATGTTTTTCACTTTCGGCTTCCAGTTTGTGTATTCCACACTATATATGGCAATCGGAAGAGCAAGACAGAGCCTTTTGCTCAATATTGGACGACAGGGACTCTTCTTTATTCCTGTAATATTGCTGCTCCCATCATATTGGGGATTGAACGGAGTGCTTTATGCACAACCGGTAGCCGACGTCTTTGCAACTTTGATGACACTGTTCTTTGCCATTCAAATTCATAGGGAAATACGTCATAAATCACATCTCACAACAGAGAATTTATAATGTTGAACTTAAAAGGGTATTGTTAAACACATATAGCCAGCTCGTTGTTTAGTTTTAGAAAAAGTAATTTTAGGGATTTTTCTATCATATGTTTTGCCTTACTATAACACTTCCCTTTTCGTTTGAACCTTGCTAAATAATGCCTTATTCTGCTATTATAACCTTCGACTGTATAAGTTTCTGCCTTCGTTTGAATGTGTTTTACATTAGGAAGAAATTCCTTATAGCTCTTCCAATAGTCAGAATAATACACAGATGCAGGAATGTTTTTTATCTTCTTCCAAAGCTTCATCCCTGTATCTGTGCTTCTGTCCCCACAGACAAAAGAGATAAATCGTTTTCCAAATCGATCAACAGCAATCCATACCCAACAGTAGTTTTTTTTGAACCTATATATGTGGGCATCTCATCTAATTCAACAACTGAAACAGGTTCCTCTTTTTGTGGTAAAGCCACCCTTTCACCCCATTCTTTTACCCAATAGTAAACAATTGTATGACTTATTTTCAATATGCGTCCGATTGCTCTAAAACCTAAGCCCTCCAAGTACATCTCCAAAGCTAATCTACGAGTAGCAGCTGATTTTGTATTAGATTTCTGTTGAACAGTATAACGATAATGACAATCTTTACAATAATGGCGCTGACGACCACCGACAATGCCATCTTTACGATGATTTATGCTTCCACATCTTGGACAATCCATAGTTTTTTTTTCAGCAAAGATAATAGTACTATATAAATTTAACAATACCCTTAAAAGATATGATTATGCTGAGACTTATTCACTCGGGAGACTTTGAAACAATAGTCTCTTCTCTCTCTACAAAGGAACAAATACAAAAAGCATCAGACAACTTTATTATGAGTATTGTTTCTTTATGCGATCACGAAGATTCTGTCTCTTTGTTTCGCATTCTCCATTACACCCGCTTTCGCTTACAAACCTTACAAGAGACGCATTCACGAAACGAATTGGGAAAAAAATGTATCGGAACTACTCTTTGTCATTGACACGGAGCTGGAATTAGTGAAAATGCGAATGCAGGGACTTC
>ERZ772956.2601-NODE-2601-length-11322-cov-16.272388_pt1 | contig 11322 bp, 9 predicted proteins | sample MGYA00580683_ERZ772956 | MGnify/ENA primary metagenome ERZ772956 (study PRJEB29015, sample SAMEA2738077) | human oral metagenome | biome: human oral; feature: human-associated habitat; material: saliva | place: China | collected 2212 ...
TCAACGTGCCGCTGGACGCCGACAAGAACATCACCGACGACGGCCGCATCCAGGCGGCCCTCCCCACCCTCAAGACCCTGCTCGACGCCGGCGCGAGGGTTGTCATCGTCGCCCACCTGGGCCGTCCCAAGGGCAAGGTCAACCCCGACTACTCCCTGGCCCCTGTCGCCAAGCGCCTGGCCGAGGTCACCGGCGCCAAGGTCACCTTGGCCGCAGACACCGTCGGCGAGAGCGCCAGGAAGGCCGTCGACGCTCTGGAGCCCGGTAGCATCGTCCTGTTGGAGAACGTCCGATTCAATGCCGCCGAGACCTCCAAAGACGACGCCGAGCGCGAGGCCTTCGCCGCTCAGCTTGCCTCGCTGGCCGACGTCTTCGTCTCCGACGGCTTCGGCGTCGTCCACCGCAAGCAGGCCTCCGTCTACGACGTCGCCAAGGTACTGCCCTCAGCCGCCGGCCTGCTGGTCCTCAAGGAGATCGAGTCCCTGGGACGCGCTGTCAACAACCCCGAGCGCCCCTACACCGTGGTGCTCGGCGGCTCCAAGGTCTCCGACAAGCTCGGCGTCATTTCCAACCTGCTGGGTAAGGCCGATCGCCTTCTCATCGGTGGCGGCATGGCCTACACCTTCCTGGCCGCCCAGGGTTACGAGGTGGGCACCTCCCTGTTGGAGAAGGATCAGATCGACACCGTCAAGGGCTATTTGGAGACCGCCAAGGCCAACGGCGTCGAGCTTCTCCTGCCCGTCGACGCCGTTGTCGCACCTGAATTCAAGGCGGACGCCCCCGCCACCGTCGTGGCCGCCGACGCCATTCCGCCCGACCAGATGGGCCTGGACATCGGCCCCGAGACGCGCAAGCTCTTCGGAAAAGCCATCGCCTCGTCCAAGACCGTCGTGTGGAACGGCCCCATGGGCGTTTTCGAGTTCCCGGCCTTCGCCGAGGGCACCAAGGCCGTCGCGCAGGCCATCTCCTCCTCCAACGCCTTCAGCGTCATCGGAGGCGGTGATTCCGCCGCCGCTGTACGCACGCTCGGCTTCGACGAGTCCACGTTCTCGCACATCTCCACCGGTGGCGGCGCTTCCCTCGAGCTTCTCGAGGGCAAGACTCTGCCCGGTATCGCTGTCCTGGAAGGCTGATCGCAATGACGAATCGCGTCCCGCTCATGGCGGGCAACTGGAAGATGAACCTCGACCATCTCGAGGCCAACCACCTGGTGCAGGGCCTGGCCATGGCCCTGCAGGACGACAACCACGACTACACCGCGTGCGAGGTTCTCGTCCTCCCGCCCTTCACCGACATCCGCACTGTCCAGACGATCGTCGACGCCGACGACCTCGACATCAAGTACGGCGCGCAGGACGTCTCCGTGCACGACAACGGCGCCTACACCGGCGAGGTCTCCGCCTCGATGCTCACCAAGCTCGGGTGCACTTACGTCGTCGTGGGCCACTCCGAGCGCCGCGAGTACCACGGCGAGTCCGATGCCCTTGTGGGTGCCAAGGCCCGCAAGACGCTGGACACGGGAATGATCCCGATCATGTGCTGCGGCGAGGCCCTGGAGGTCCGCAGGGCCGGCACCCACGTTGAGTTCGTGCTCGGACAGGTCCGCGCCGCCCTGAAGGGCTGGAGCGCCGGGGATGTTGCCAGGATCGTCATCGCCTATGAGCCCATCTGGGCCATCGGCACCGGCGAGACGGCTACCGCCGCCGACGCCCAGGAGGTGTGCAGCGCCATCCGCGAGGCTCTGCGCATCGACTACGGCGACACCACCGCCGACGCCGTCCGCGTCCTGTACGGCGGGTCGGCCAAGCCCGGCAACATCAAAGAGCTCATGGCTCAAGCCGACGTCGACGGCGCCCTTGTCGGCGGTGCCTCGCTCAAGGCCGATTCCTTCGCCGCCATGGCGAACTTCTACGCCTGAGAGAAGCTAACGCTCCTCGCCATCCTCACCACGTGAGGCGGATCTGACGGGAGCGAGGTGGGGTCAACCGGTGTGCCGGTTGGCCCCACCGTCATTCTCCGTTAAACTTATGATGTATGTGCCTCAAATTGGGGCGTGACCGCGATAGAAATTGGACCCACAGTGACCATTCTGAACAACGTGCTGATCGTGCTGATTTTCCTGACCAGCATCCTGCTCACCCTGACCATCCTGATGCACAAGGGGCAGGGTGGCGGTCTGTCGGATATGTTCGGTGGCGGCATCTCCTCGTCGGCCGGCTCCTCCGGTGTCGCTGAGCGCAACCTGAACCGCATCACCATGGGGACGCTGTTCATTTGGCTGGTGTGCATCGTCGGCTACGCGCTGCTGGCGAAGTACGGTCGTTGATCGTCAATGATCGATATCGTTTCCTGGCTCCCCACCATCGCGTGGGGAGCCAGTTTCATTTGTTCTTAACGCCGCGAGCCGCGTCAGTTCCCGAACGCGTTTTCTTCTTCCTTTTCTGCTCGTCTATTCTCGGTGTGGCATCCGCCCAATTCAATTTGTGACAGAGGCGGGATCGCAATGATCCCGCCTCCTTATTTGTCTGCAGATCCCCTATGGGAGAGCAATCTGCGAAGCTGCCGCCTCGTCCAGGTAGACGCGCGTCGTGGGGGAGAGGATGCCCGCGACGGGCAGGTCGAGGGCAGATGCTCCCGCGAAAGCCGCGCCGAGGGCCGAGGCCTTGGCCGCTCCAGCAGTCGTCAGCCACACCTCGGGGCAGGTCTGCATGATCGGCATGGAGACAGTGATGCGCTCGGGCGGAGGCTTGGGGGAGTTGCGAATCGCCAGGATGGGGCTGGCTTCGTCGGGGTCGATCCGGCCCGGGAAGAGCGAGCAAATGTGCCCGTCGGGACCCATGCCGATGAGCGCGATGTCAAAGGAACGCTGCCCCATCACATCGGCCCACGTGGCAGTGAAGGCAGCGCAGGCCTCGTCGAGGGATCCGCCGCCCGGAGCCCAACTATCGGAGGTTGGCATGCGTATGAACTCCACGCCTGTGGCCGCGTGGAAGAAGCCCTCCCACGCTTGGTCGTCGTTACGGTCCTCGTCTCCCGCGGGCACGTAGCGCTCGTCAACCATCCACACGCGCACGCGCGACCAATCGACCTCGCCGACGCGGGGAAGCAACGACGGAAGCAGCGAGGACGTTACCGCGCCACCGGAGAGAGCAAGGTTGATCCGTGCGGGTGCCTCCGCCTCGCCGATGAGCATGCGCAGGCGCGCGAGGAAAGCCTCACCGACCGACTCGTTCAATGTGTCGACTGTCGGGCGGACCTCGAGCGTGTGAACGGTGAGCATGTCAGTCAGCCCTCCGCCCTGTACTCTGCGAGGCGGGGCAGCTCCGTCGTGAGCAGCTCACCGTAGTAGACGTCGGGATCGAGGCGGCGCAAGTCCTCCATGAGGGAGTCCTGCACGGAGCGGCGCGCCAGGTTCACGTTGCGATCCTCGAGACCCGGGCGCGAGAGGCGTGCAACCGAGGAGGTGGCGCTACGCGAGAGGGACACGGTCGTGTCGTCGTCGAAGAAGAAGGTGATGTCCGTGATCGTGTGCGCCGAGGCGTCGACGACGCGCTCGACGGGCACGCCCAGCTGGTGATGGAGCCACGCGGCCACCAGGAAAGGGGAGGGGTGCGTCGCGTTGCCGGCCACGCGGATCGACGTCGGAAGGCGGTCGAAGTCTTCGGCGACGGCTGCGAGCAGCGCGCGCCACAGAGTGACGCCCGCCCACGCCAGGTCCGTGTCGCCGGGAGTGTAGACGGCTGACAGGGCCGAGAGCGTTTCCATCGGGCACGGCGTTGCGCGCGAATCCGTGATGCGCTTGGCAGCCAGGCGACCCAACGGGTACTCGCCCGGATTCTCCGGCGGGGTCACCGGCCAGTAGGTAACGACCGGCGTATCCGATTGGAGCAGCGGCATGACGAGGGAATCGATGTTCGACGCTGCCTCGCCGCGCGGCTCCAGGATGATGATGTCCGACAGGCCTGCCGCATCTCCGACGCGGATCTGGGCGTTCAGGCGCGCGTCACCTGAACTTGAGTCGGGCTCCACGATGACGATGACGCGGCACGGGTGCTCGCGCGAGACTGCGTCCGAAATTTCGATCGCATTGTCGACGTCAATCAGGTCGGGTACGCAGATGAGGAGTGTGAGGACGCGGCTGAGGGCCGCAGCGCCACGCTCGTCGCGCAGCTCCACGATGCGCGACGCCACCTCGGCGGATGTGGTGTTCTTCAGGGTGATGATCATGGGAGCCTCCAGAAACGGCCGTCTCGGGCCAGCATGTCGTGCGCGGACTGGGGACCCCACGTGCCCGGCGCGTAGGGTTCGGGCTGGCCCTGGGTCTCCCAGAAGGACAGGATCGGGTCGAGGATCTTCCACGAGGCTTCGACCTCGCGCTGATGCGGGAACAGGGGAGCGGACCCGACGAGCGCGTCGAGGATGAGACGCTCGTAGGCCTCGGGTGAGTCCTCGGTGAACGCATGGCCGTAGGCGAAGTCCATCGTGACGTCGCGCACCTGCATCGAGGTGCCCGGGACCTTCGCGCCAAGCTTGAGGGTCAGGCCCTCATCCGGTTGGACGCGGATGACGAGCGCGTTCTGAGCAGACTCGCTGAGGGCCGAGTTGCCGAAGGGCACGTGGGCGGAGCGCTTAAAGATGACGGCGATCTCGGTGACACGCTTACCGAGGCGCTTGCCGGCGCGCAGGTAGAAGGGAACGCCCGCCCAGCGGCGCGTGTCCACGAAGAGCTTGATCGCGGCGAAGGTATCGGTCGTCGAGTCGGCGGGGATGCCGTCCTCCTCGAGGTAACCGCGCACCTGGGCACCGCCCTGCCAGCCGCTCGCGTACTGGCCGCGCGCGGTGTCGATGGTCAGGTCCTCGGGCAGGCGAACAGCCGAGAGGACCTTTTCCTTCTCCGCGCGGATTTCCTCAGGAGTGAAGTGGACGGGTTCCTCCATGGCGGTCAGCGCCATGAGTTGGAGCAGGTGGTTTTGGATGATGTCGCGGGCAGCGCCGATGCCGTCGTAGTAGCCGGCGCGCGTGCCGATACCGATGTCTTCAGCCATCGTAATCTGCACGGAATCGACGTAGTTGGCCTTCCACAGCGGCTCGAACATGGCGTTCGCGAAGCGCATCGCCATGATGTTCTGGACGGTTTCCTTGCCCAGGTAGTGGTCGATGCGGAAGACGTCTTGCTCGTCGAAGATCTGTGAGATGACGTCGGAGAGTTCGCGCGCCGACTCGAGATTGTGCCCGAATGGCTTCTCGATGATGACGCGTCGCCACTCGCGGCCCTGGCGCTTGTTGAGGCCTGTGTCGGACAGATGCTTGGCAACGACGGGGAAGTAGGACGGCGGGATCGACAGGTAGAAGGCGTGGTTGCCGCCGGTGCCGCGCACGCTGTCGAGTTCGGCGACTGTGTCGGCCAGGCGGCGGTAGGCCTCGGGGTCGTCGAATGTGCCGGACACGAAGCGCAAGCCTGAGCGCAGCTGGTTCCACGTCCCCTCGTTAAAACCGGTGCGGGTGTGAGCTTCAATGGAGGCGCGCACGTATTCTTCGAAGTCCTGCGGACTCCAGTCTCGCCGTGCGAAGCCGGTCAGCGAGAAAGCGGGGTGGAGCAGACCGCGGTTGGCGAGGTCGTAGATGGCGGGCAGGAGCTTTTTGCGCGCGAGGTCACCGGTGATGCCGAAGATGACGAGGCCGCAGGGTGGTGAAATGCGCGGAAGCCTGCGGTCTTGGGGATCGCGCAGGGTGGGAATCTCGTTGCTCACGAGGTAACGCTCCGTTCGCTGGGAATTGGGACGAGGCCGTAGCTCCTTCCGGAACCTCGCGCGGTGTGCGCGGGAGCCGGGGCGACCCACTATATCTACGAGAATAGGGCTGCTGGCGCGCGAGTGCGCGCCAGCAGCCCTTGGTCAGATCAGGTGACTAAAAAGTCACGACCGTGCGGCCTCGATGGATTCCTTCGCGGCGGCGGTCACGTGCTCGGCGTCGATACCGTACTCCTTGAAGAGGAGTTCGCCGGGAGCCGAGGCACCGAAGTGCTCGATGGACACCGCGCGACCAGCGTCGCCGATCCAGCGGTACCAGGGCAGGGCCAGGCCGGCCTCGACGGAGACGCGGGCGCGCACCGACGGGGGCAGGACTGCGTCGCGGTATTCGCGATCCTGGGCCTCGAACCAGTCGAGGCAGGGGACCGACACGACGCGGGCAGCCACACCCTCGGCGGCCAGGGCTTCGCGTGCCTCAAGAGCGACGGACACCTCGGATCCCGACGCCATGAGGATCACGTCGGGCGTGCCCTCGGTGTCGGCCAGGACGTAGGCGCCGCGCGCCAGGTCCTCGGTGGTGGCCAGACCGGTGCCTTCACCACGAGCGGGGTTAGGCAGGTTCTGGCGCGACAGGATAATGGCGGCGGGGTGGGACTGCTCGAGGATCGCCTTCCAGGAGGCTGCCGTCTCAGCCGCGTCCGCGGGGCGCACGACAGCGAGGTTCGGGATCGCACGGTAGGAAGCCAGGTGCTCGATCGGCTGGTGGGTCGGGCCGTCCTCGCCCACGCCGATAGAGTCGTGTGTCCACACGTAGGTGACCGGCAGATCCATGAGTGCGGCCAGGCGCACGGCACCGCGCATGAAATCGGAGAACACGAAGAACGTGCCGCCATAGGGGCGGGTCAGGCCGTCAGCGGCGATGCCGTTAAGGGCTGCGCCCATCCCGAACTCGCGCACTCCGAAGTGCAGGTTGCGACCGAACTCGTTGCCGGAGAAAGCCGACGAGGACCGGTGCGCGGGGAGGAAGGAAGGCTCTCCCTTCATGAAGGTGTTGTTCGAACCGGCGAGGTCGGCGGAGCCACCCCATAGCTCGGGCAGCACCGGAGCGATCGCGTTGAGCACCTGGCCGGAGGCGGCACGGGTCGCCAGCGCCTTGCCCTCTTCGAAGGTAGGCAGCGAGGCTTCCCAGCCTTCGGGCAGGCGACCGGCGGAGAGACGATCAAGCAGTGCGGCACCCTCGGGGTTGGCTGCCTTCCAGGCATCGAAGCGAGTATCCCAGTCCTTGCGGTACTGTGCGGCGCGGGCGGCGGCGCGGGCGCGGACCTCGTCCACGAGGGCAGCGTCGACGTCGAACATCTTCTCGGGGTCCGCACCCAGGGCGGCCTTGAGGCCCGACAGGGCTTCGCTGCCGAGCTTGGCACCGTGAATGCCGCCGGTGTTCTGCTTACCGGGGGTGGGCCAGCCAATGATGGTGCGCAGCGCGATGAGCGAGGGCTTCGTGGTCTCGGCCTTGGCGGCCTCAAGAGCCTCATTCAGAGCGGCGGTGTTCTCCTCGTAGGACCCATCTTCGCCGAGCCAGTCGACGCGCTGAACGTGCCAGCCGTAGGACTCGTAGCGGGCCAGAACGTCCTCGTTGAAAGCAATGGAGGTGTTGTCCTCGATAGAGATGTGGTTATCGTCCCAGATGACGGTGAGGTTGCCAAGTTCCTGGGTGCCAGCCAGCGAGGAGGCTTCGGCGGACACACCTTCTTCGAAGCAGCCGTCGCCGGCGATGACGTACACGTTGTGGTCGAAGACAGACTCGCCGAGCGGGGTGTTGGGATCGAGCAGGCCGTGGACGCGGCGGGCATTCATGGCGAAGCCGACGGCGGAGGCGATGCCCGTGCCAAGCGGACCGGTCGTGATCTCAACGCCCTTGGTGTGGCCGTATTCGGGGTGGCCAGGTGTCAGGGATCCGGCGGTGCGCAGCTTCTTGACGTCGTCGAGCTCGAGGCCGAAGCCTGTCAGGTAGAGCTGGACGTACTGGGTGAGAGACGAGTGACCAGCGGAGAGGATGAAACGGTCACGGCCGATCCATCGAGGATCGGCCGGATCGACGTTCATAACCTTGTTGTAGAGGAGGTACGCGGCGGGTGCGAGCGAAATGGCGGAGCCGGGGTGTCCGGATCCGGCTTGCTCGACGGCGTCTGCCGCGAGGAGCTTTGCGGTCTTCACAGCTGCATCATCAATATGGTCCCATTGAAGTGTCACGTCGGCCTCCAGCCGTATATAGGCCCCAACATCGGGGAAAGGAAATGGTTACCGGGTCACATATTAGCGAAAATGTACGAACGCGCATAGGGATTGCGCACATTTGTTGGAATCTCGCTTACTCTGTCGCTATGATCTCCCTCGAAGCAGCCGTGAACGAGTGGGTGGACTATCTTCGCGTCGAGAAAGGCGCGTCTGCTCACACTGTTTCCAACTACCGCCGCGATGCGTTGCGTTATGCCCACGACCTGGGTGAACGCGGCGTGGTCAGTCTCGCTGACGTGAATGCGCGTGACATCGAGGATTACACGATGAGGCTCGCGTCAGGGGAGGTGACCGGAAGTCCCACAGCGGCCTCGTCGGTCGCCCGTGCCTCGGCAGCGATCCGAGGCCTGCATAAGTATGCGCTCGCGGAAGGCCTCGTAGGGGTCGATCCAGCAGCCCAGCTGCGTGCGCCGCGCCAAGGACGTCACCTGCCTAAAGCCTTGACGGTTGACGAGGTTGGCCGCCTCCTTGACGTCGCCCACGCGGACGACTCACCCATCGGCCTGCGCGACTGCGCGCTGCTGGAGCTGCTCTATGCGACGGGCGCGCGCGTGTCAGAAGCCGTGAGCCTGAGCGCGGACGACCTCGACCTCGACGGGGATGTGCCAGTCGTACGCTTGTTCGGCAAAGGCCGCAAGGAACGGATCGTGCCCGTTGGTTCTTTCGCGGTCGAGGCCGTGGAAGCCTACCGGGTACGTGCTCGTCCCGTCCTGGCTGCGCGAGGCCGGGGGGCCACCGCGTTCTTCCTCAACTCCCGGGGCGGCCCGCTCTCGCGCCAGAGCGCATGGACCGCTATCCGGCGAGCAGCCGAGGCCGCGCAGCTGGGGGAGAGAATCTCCCCCCACACGATGCGTCATTCATTTGCCACCCATCTCCTCGAAGGCGGAGCGAGCGTGCGCGAGGTGCAGGAGCTGCTGGGGCATGCCTCGGTGGCAACCACGCAGATATATACGGCGGTGACCGCCGCAGCTCTGCGCGAGGTTTTTACACTCTCGCATCCCCGGGCGCGTGGCACCAACGAGATACCCGACCAATGACCTAGGATGGTGACGTGACCGAGAATTCGCATCCGACGCTGACGAACGATCTGCCCGACGGACAGATCGATTTTCCTGTGCCCGCGCCCCTGATGGGCCACGGACCCGCACGCGTGATCGCGATGTGTAACCAAAAGGGTGGCGTCGGTAAGACGACGACCACGATCAACCTGGGTGCCGCGCTGGCTGAGTACGGTCGCCGCGTGCTGATCGTTGACTTCGATCCGCAGGGTGCCGCATCCGTGGGCCTGGGGATTAATACCCTCGACATGGACCAGACCATCTACACGCTGCTCATGAACCCGAGGGCCGACGTTCACGCGACAATCTGCCAGACAGCCACGGAAAACCTGGATATCCTTCCGGCGAATATCGACTTGTCCGCCGCCGAGGTGCAGCTCGTGAACGAGGTCGCGCGTGAGAGTGCCCTGGCCCGCGTGCTGCGCCACGTGGAGGCGGAGTACGACGTTATCCTCATTGACTGCCAGCCCTCGCTGGGCCTGCTTGCCGTGAACGCGCTGACTGCCGCGCACGGCGTCATCGTGCCTGTGGAGGCCGAGTTCTTCGCGCTGCGCGGCGTGGCCCTGCTGGTCGAGACCATCGAGACGGTGCGTGATCGCATCAACCCGCGTCTGAAGATCGACGGTATTGTCGCGACGATGGTCGACCTGCGCACGTTGCACTCGCGTGAGGTTCTCGAGCGCCTGCAGGAAGCCTTTGGTGATCTCATCTTCGACACACGCATCGGGCGAACGATCAAGTTCCCGGACGCGTCCGTCGCGACGGAACCCATCATCTCCTACGCGCCCCACCACGCGGGAGCGCACGCGTACCGCCGACTGGCGCGTGAAATCATCGCCCGTGGCGACGCTGCCTGACACGATCGAGGTTCAGGGGGAGTTCGAGCTTTTCGCCGTTTCCCTCCCCGTCTTCGAGGGGCCTTTCGACCTGCTCCTGTCGCTCATTGCGCGCAAGAAGCTCGACATCACCGAGGTGGCGCTCGCCCAGGTGACGGACGAATTCATCGCCTTCATGAAGGCGTCTCCTGACCTGTCTCGTACGACGGAGTTCCTGGTGGTCGCCGCGACTCTCCTCGACATGAAGGCCGCGCACCTGCTGCCTCGTTTTGAAGAAGACGAGCAGGCGAGCGATGCCGACCTGGAGGCCCGCGATCTGCTGTTTTCCCGGCTCCTGCAGTACCGCGCCTTCAAAGAAGCCTCGAAGGACCTCGGCGAACGCATGAAGCATTTCGAGGCCTACGTGGCGCGCGACGTCCCCCTGGAGCCGCATTTTGCGACCCTGCTACCCGAACTCGCGTGGATTACGAGTCCGCAGGACCTCGCACGCCTAGCCGCCGACGCACTCACCGCCTCGGTACCCACCGTCCAGGTTGGGCACCTGCATGACCCGGTTGTGCCCGTGCGTGAACAGGCACGCGTCGTAGCGACCTCCCTCGTGGCGGTGGGGCAGATGACGTTTCGCGACCTCGTTGCCGACGCTGCGACGCGCGCCGTTGTCGTCTCCCGCTTCCTGGCATTGCTGGAACTCTACCGGCGTGGTGTTGTCGAGTTCACCCAGGACGAGGCCCTGGGAACCCTCACGATCACGTGGACAGGAACCGATGCGGAGGTCGACATCGACGTGGATGACGACATCGGTCAGGTGAGCGCGGGCGGGGCCCCGGCCTCGTCGGTGGATGAGGAATCTGCAGCGGAAGGAACCGATACCGATGAGTGAGTACGATCTGCGCGCCCCGATTGAGGCGATCCTCATGGTCACCTCCGAACCCGTGACACCCGAGGACCTGGCAGTCGCGCTGGGAACGGAGGTTGCGGACGTCGAGGCAACGCTGCGCGCCCTGGCGCGCGAGTACCTGGGAGATGGCGGTGCCCGAGTCCGCGGCTTCGAGCTGCGCGAAGTGGCGGGCGGCTGGCGCATCTATTCCGCGCGCGCCTACGCCGACGTTGTCGGACGTTTCGTTGTCGGCTCCTCCCACGCGCGGCTCTCACAAGCCGCACTCGAAACGCTGGCGGTCATTGCCTACCGCCAGCCGATCTCGCGCGCTCGGATCGCCCGTATCCGCGGCGTCAACGTCGATGGCGTCGTGCGCACCCTCCTTGCCCGAGGACTCGTGGAAGAGACAGGTACGACACCGTCCGGGGCGCGCCTATACGGCACGACTGGTGAGTTTCTTGAGAAAATGGGGATGACGAGCCTGTCGGAGCTGGTACCCTTGGCAC
>ERZ772956.2604-NODE-2604-length-11306-cov-14.676029_pt1 | contig 11306 bp, 11 predicted proteins | sample MGYA00580683_ERZ772956 | MGnify/ENA primary metagenome ERZ772956 (study PRJEB29015, sample SAMEA2738077) | human oral metagenome | biome: human oral; feature: human-associated habitat; material: saliva | place: China | collected 2212 ...
CTAACATTTACATGTTAAAAAATGGTCTTCAAGATTGGAAAGAAAATCTTAAAACTAAAAAGTAATTTATTTTACCAGTATCAATCTGATACTGGGTTTTTTTATTGTCATATCTTTATAAATACTAAAAAGAGATGGTTTATTAACCATCTCTTTCTCTTTAAAAACTTATTCCATAAACCCTTTTATTATATTACTAGCAACTTATATAAAAACACATGGTGTTATATGATTGATTTAACAGCTTTTTTAACTGTTGATATTTTCATATAACATCATATAATTTTATGTTTAGCACATTTTTTGCGCACTTAGAAATGTAAGAATTATCTTGTGTTGTGGAGTAAACTCATTGTAAATTCTTCTTTGTTAACAACATTATCAAAATCGTTTAAATTAAATTGATAATCTTTATCTTGGTTTTCAAAATTTACTTGAAATACTAATTTGTTGAAATCTTCTTCATTAACATTAGATAAGTGACTTTTTAGTTCGTCTACTGAATAAACTGTAGTAATATCATTGATATCATCTTCACTCCAATATGATATAAAAGCTCCCTCTTCTAATACTAACTCATTTACTATTGTTATCATTTTATCGTAGTTTCTCATTTCTAATCTCTCCTTGTATTCGTATAATTTTTTCGCTATCTTTAATGTCATGTTTTCTAGTGCGTATTTACCGCTTCTATAATTTTGAATAACACTTAGTGTAACCCCTGTATCTTTAGAAATTCTGTAATCTGTAATATCGCTATTAAATAAATCTTCTATTTCTTTAATTATTTTATCCATCTTTTTTACCTCTATATAAAACTTAAAACTATTGAAATTATTGTTGCTATAATTCCAAGTACCAATATCACCATTTGTATTTTTTGTATTTTTTCTTTTTTCATGATATAATGTGAACATAAGCAAGGTACTTGGGGTTTTTGTAAACCCCGTTCCCTTAATGATTTTAGAAGATTTTTACAAGTATATCTATCAAAGACTTTATTATCTGTAATATCGCAAGTATTATTGAAAGTCTTATTAGGTTCGCTTGTTGGGAATCTTCTTTTTTATTTTTCAACCTCTTTCTTCTGTTCACTGTTTCACCTCCTTACATTTATTATTATACTCTATATAAGGTATAAAGTCAACAGTTTTTATGAACTTTTTTTAATTTTTTAACGGAAATTTAAAAAAATTTCTATAGAAAGGGAAATTTAAATATAAAAAAAGACCTACCAAAACTAATTGGTAGGTTAATAACAAATAAGGGAGTTAATTATGAAAAGTTTGTTAAGCTTAACACATTTATTATAACATATTTCCAGGTTATAAAAAAAGATTTCAAAACAAGGAAATAAAAAAAAGAAATTCCACGTCAGAACGTATCTGCCTTTAAATAGGTGTGGAATCGTTGGTATTTGTTATTTAAAATATCTAGTTCTAGACAATACTATAATATCATATTTTCGTTAGATATACAACGGTTTCAAACATAAAAAAAGAAGCCCAGCAATTAAGCTAGGCTCTAGGGAATAAATATGAAAAATATTCATCATAAATATTATACCACATTACTCAACTTCTGTTAAATATTTATCCTCAATCCACTGGTCTGAATCTTTGTAGTTTACACGGCTCCAACCGTCTTTTTTCTCATAAACTCGAACTCTTGTCCCAGCTGCTACAAACTCTTTGTCCTCGCTTGCTAAGTCTGGTTGACTTTCTAAGTAATAGTCAATAGATACTGTCGCTTCATAGTAAGGAGTATCGCTTTTCGGAAGTTCTACATCTTCATCTAGTATAGATTTCTCAACTACTGCCGCAACGTCTGTAGTATCTCCAATTTCTACCTCTCCACTCATTAGCTTTTTAATTCTGTCGATAAAGTAAGCTTTACAATTTTGAGTTCCAGCACCATAATATGCTCCACCGTTACCGTGTAACTCCATTGAACGATGCGGGCAAGCTGTAGCGCTAAATTCGTGATGTAATTTTACAGTATTTTCATTGATTGGTAAACCATAAGATTCTAGTAATTCCCCTGCTATCATAAGGGCTGCATCTTCATTAGCGATGAAATCTTCATCAGATGCACTCATTGATTGACAAGCTTCAATTCCAATGTAATTTGCGTTCCCCTCGTAAGTCGCTGTATGCCATTCCTGGTAATTAACAGGTTGGAATACAAGTGTATCATTTCTATCTACATAATAAGCTGCAAATCCTGTGTCTAATGTTCCGTTGTTAACTTTTGCTGTTAATTGCGATTCCCACGCTTTCGCTCCCCAACTTGACGCATCATTGTGTAAAACTATACCACGTATTGAGTTTTTTGGCGGTGCAAAATAAATCCCTTGTTGAAAATATGAGCTATAAATATCTGCCATTGTTTGTTCCTCCTAAAATTGAATAAAATAAAAAGACTATTTCTAGTCTTGTTTTGGTTTGTCGTATGTTAAAGCTTGTTCACTATCAGAAAAACCTTTTGTTGTAGGGTCATTAACTATTCCTAACAACCCTAAAATTAAAAATACTGTGTCAACAATTCCGTTTATATTAGTGTTGAACATTTCAGTATTTAAGTTGTAACCTAGCAACATTGCAACTTGTTTAACAAGTAATAGTAACGCTGCTATAAACGCTAAAACAAAGCGTTTATTCTTAAATCTAACTTTCCAATTTATCATATTTTACACCTCCTTTCTAGTTCTGCGGCCATGACTCACTAGTTAAATAAGATATTGAACTTATTCGAATATCTCCAATATCACGGTCAGTTGGCACGGGGTCTGTGAACTGGAATCTTAACTGGTTATAATCTCCTATGCCCCCTAGATACCATGTTCCATAAGGTGTTCCCTTATCGTTGTAGATGTTGCCGATTAATGACGCTTCTGAACGATATCCTGTTGGAATCCCATTATTTTGAATAATATAACAATTTCGTTCTCTATCAGACCCCTGTGCAACATATCCTGCTCCACCTCTTCTAACAATTCCGAACCAACCCCACTGCAACCCGCCGAACTGATAAGATACTACATTGTTGACACGTCTTACTTTAACGTACGAACCTCCTAATTTTGAAACAGAGGGAAGTATTTTCCAACCTGTGTCTCCGATTAGAACTTCCCAACCTGTGTTACCTGTTCCACTCTTTTTAATCCATTTCAAAGCTCCGTTAGTTACTGCTTCATCAACGTAAGTAGTACCTACTGGTGCGGTTACAACGCCATTTGGCATTCCTCGTCCGTGTATTTCCCAATTTTTAGCTTCAAGCACTTTTAATCGGTTGTCTAGCTCGGTTGTGTTTCCACCGTTACCAGTGTCAGTTGGTAAGTAATTACTAATATTCTTATTAGTGATAAGTTTAACTTTGTCATCTTCTCCAAATGCAAAATAATCTTTGTTATATCCCTCTGGTAAGGCTGCAGCTACCGTGTAAAGCACCATGTCTAAGTCGGCAAACTGATTATTGCCTACGTATACTTTTTTCTCGGTAGCGTTGTTATAAATTTTCCCGTAATTATCATCATCTGCTGTATTTCTATATTGTCTAAAATATGCATCAACACTTAATCCTAATGTGTAATTAGAAATAGAAGATTTTTTATATTCAAGAAATTCAGTAACTGGCACTCTTATGGAAACTGCACTATTTAATTCTTGTTTAGTAACTAAATTACTAGTATCAACATTCCCCGCAGGTCTATTCTCTAATGTTGTCAATCTACTCTTAATATCAGTGTCGTTGTATGGTTGTGGTAGTTCAGTTTTTTTAGCGTACTCTTCTAAACTTTGATGCGTTGTTATATATCCTTTGCTTGCTAGTTCATCTTTAGTTACAAGGTTTGAAGTGTCAACTGTTACTTGACGGTTGCTAACCTCTTGCAATTCTTGTTTAGTTGCTAGATTGCTAATGTCTTGGTGTTGAGTTAAGTAGTTCTTACTATTTAATTCATCTTTAGTTACAAGGTTGTCAACATTTAGTTGACTACCACTTATAGCTTGTAGTTCTTGCTTTGTCGCAAAGTTGCTAGTATCTATTGTAAGCTGCGTTTTAAGTTCTTCTAGTTTGCTATTAGAAACATAATCAATAGGTAGTTCAGACTTTTTCGCATAGTCAACTAAACTCTGATGTGTCGTTAAAAAGCCTTTGCTGTCAACTGTGTTATTTACAATTTCTACTACATTTGGCATTTCGCTTTTTAGTTGATAATCATTCAACGTTGCAGTTCTTACTACGTCTGAAATATCGCTAGTTCTTACAAACTCTGATAGGTCTGTTTTTAAAGCAAAAGTGCTTTTAGCTTTTTCTAGCTCCTCTGCTAATACTTCTTTTGTTAGCACGTCTAACTTATCAACAACTACACTATTTGCGAAATATCGCTCTTTAACAGGTAGATTGTCTTTTAAATCATATTCAGACATTTTTACGTCAAAAGAAAAACTGTAAACATCACTCTCTTTAGCTTCATTTTTCAGAATAATATAGCAGTTTACTTTTTCGTTATCAGTTATTAAGCTTGTGTCAAACTTAAATTTAATCTTGTTATCTTCAATTCTTCCTTGAGTTTCCCAATATTTCACTGACTTAACAAACTTGAATAATATTATTATTTCTTCGTTAGTAAGTGTGTGATTGTTTATTGTTAACTCAAACTCGTTGTTGTTTTTGTCATGAGAATAGAGTTCGCAATTACTACGAACTCTAACCCTTTTATTTACTGTGCTGTTGAATTGTAACTGTATTTTTTTATCTATCATATGTGTCAGCACCTCCATTTTTTACCGGCAGTTTTTTACACAGGTCGTAAATTTCTGAAACTGTGCTATTTCCTCCTAGTTCACGATACGAGTGATATAATATCGTAACTTCTTCAAGCTCTTTTGTACTGATCCAACCACGATTTATTATCCTACTCATATCTTTCAACAATCTATAACGGCTGATTGTCTTTGTCCCGTCAGCTGTTTTTCTTGTTAATTCTTTAATTTCTTTTAAAGTGTCGTTAATCTCATTCAGACTTTGTTCGTCTTTCTTGTTATACCATTTAACAATCATTGTCAACAATGGCATTGCTACTCCCGTGCTAAGTCCTAGTATTAATCCGTCACTCATTGATTATTTTTCTCTTTCCTCGTATTCTTTTTCAATGCGGTCAACTTCCGATTGTACAACTTCTCTTAAATTCCCTAAATTTGGTACTTCATTAATAGTTTTTACTTTTGTGATTAATTGTCGAACGTAAAGTTGAACTAAATAATCATTCTTTTTAAATCTTAGTCTACTCGGTCTAATCACTTTCAGAACTCCTTTCGTTACTTTCAGCGTTTCCATTATGTTCATCATTTTCGTTGCCCTCCTCTAGCATTCCGACGATTGTGTTAATTACACTCGCCATTCCTTCGTCTAATTGTGCTTTTGTTACATATCTGTTCTTTTCATCTTCAATGTCATCTTTACCAGCTGTTTCTACTCTAGTCAGTATGATTTCCTTATACTTACTAGACTCTACATCTGGTTTCCACACATCAACCGACGTGTGTTCTTCAATTACTTCGTACAGTTTACCGTTGTATTTAATCTTGTCTCCTACTGAGTATTCAATACCTATCTCATAACTGTCAAAAGCGTTAATTATAGTGTCTTTATTATCATTTATAACCTTAGCGTCTAACACATTTAATAGTAGCGTCATAATTAACTTATCGTTACCTTTGTTAACTTTTCCTACTAATTTACGTAAGGCTTTAACCCTATCTGTAGGATCTACCTTATTATTTGCTAAAACTGTAACCTCTTCTTTTAGGTTTGCATATTCAGTCACTAACGCCGGTGTAGTTTCTCCTGTGAACATTTGTTGTGCTAGTTGTTTTCTTACTTCTTCAAGTATTTCACTATCATTAGCCGTCGCAAATTTCCCCGGTAAGTCAACGCCGCCATTTAAATAAACGCTACTCTTCCTTAATGTGAACGTAACGTTTACTGAACTATACCCACCTGCTGTAGGTGTAGCGTTTCTATTTGTGATTTCTAGTGCCATACTACTCTCCTTTACTACTTAATTTTTCTACTAACTCCTTAAGCTCTTCATTCGAGTCAATTAACTCTCTCAACTTTTTATGTTCAGTACTTAAATTATCGTAAGCTATTTTATAATTTGCTAATTCTATAGTCTTTTCTGATAGCTCTTGTGCTAATAAATGAATAGGTTGTAATTTATCGTCCATGTGTTATTGCCTCCACTTTCTCTTGTAATAATTTATTTTGTGCTGTTAATTCTTGGATACCCTTAATTAAATAAGGTATCATTTCAAATGCACTATATGATTTAATATCATCTGGTAATTGTTTAAATGCAGGATTTGCGTGTTGCTCTACATCTTGAGCCATGATACCACATTCAATATCTTTTACTTGTCCGTCATACTCTTTAGTGAAACTGTAAGTTTTAAGTTTACCAATTACATCCAGTGCATTTACTTTACTCTCCTGGATATTTCGTTTATATCTTTTGTCAGAGATCTCTTTATTAAGTTCCCACCAGTCATATCCATACGAGCTATAATATATATAAGCGAAACCGCCTTTTTGCTCAATTTTTTTATACTGTGGACTTGATATCCAATGTCCTGTTCCGTTCTTTGTACTATATTTGATATCGCCTGACACCCACAAGTCAGCATATATTTCGGGTGAACTCGAAAACCTCGCTACGTTCTTACAGTACATTTCGCCTGTTTCTTTAACGTACCATGCACGTGGACCGACTTCATCCCAACGTGTACCCCAGTTTACCCATAAGGCTGTTTGTCCCCATGCTCCGCTACCATTTGACATACCTACATAGAATTGATTTTCTCCGGTTAACCACGCACCGCCTTTTTCATGTCGTCCTACCTGGAAACCTCCAATATATCCTTTATAGGCTCGTAAAAAATCAGTTTCTAATTGTGTAGCACTTATCTTCACAGACTTTAAGTTTCTGATAAACGCTTCTTTTGCGAATAGGTTAGTCACTAACATATCATTAACTAACAGTTTGTTAATCATTGCTTGGTCTACTTTCAGGTGTTCTGCTTTAATTGCCTCTGTATTGATATTTACAGACTCTATTGTCCCGGCTTTGATATGACCTCCAGTGATTGTTTCTCCTGCTATTTGTCGACCTTTAATCGACCCGTCGACAATCAGTGTAGCGTCTTTTTTCTTGAAGAGTTTAAGGTTGCTTATTGTCATATTGATATTGTTAGTCTTAGAAGCCTGTCTTAATTTAAATTGATAACTTTCAACACCTGTCATTTCTTCGAATATATTATCTAAATTAAGTGTTAAATCGATTTTTCCGTTATTTCTAGCTAGAGAACCTCTTTGAATTAGTTGAAATGCATACGGTTTATATCTGTCGTCTAATGACGAAACCGCCATGATTAACTCAAAGTTAAACGGTAATTCGCCGTCGTAATTAACGTCGAACGATATCTGAAATCTATCGCTTTTTAGTAGCACATCATTCTCAAATAATTCAGTAATTTCTATAACCTCGTCGTTAAACACGAAGCTTCTTCTTTTATCAAAATATACTAAGTTATCATAAGCCGGACCAATTATCATTTTATTAGTAATAGCCTTAATTCCTTCGGGTTTTGCAACTAACATACTTGAGATTGTGTTGCCGTCTATCGTCGTTTCAGAGCCTAGAGAGATACCCTCTTCGGTAATAGCAATGTCAGATTTTTTTAAAGCTCCACCGACAGAAGCGTTAATCTCGTTGAGTCTAACATTAAATTCACTTTTTGCTTTTTCTATGTCTTTTTTAACTTGTACGCTTACTCCGTCAGCTGTGCTTGTTAACAATGACTTAAGTTCTTTATTCTGAAACTCGGTTAACATTCCTTTATTGTTTAACCTTACTTTCGCCCAGAAATCGCTGTTAGTGTCTCTCATCTGTAAGTCAAGGTCTCTTATTTCCTTAAATACTCCAGTAAGTGCGTTAGGTTGTTTAATGGGTATTTCAAACGCTGTAGCGTCGTTACCTTTTTCGATTTGTAAGTGAGTGATTTGAGTTTCTCCAACACACCCCATATGATATAGTTTTATTTTTTCATCAGCTTTTGTAGGTGTAAAAGTGTGTTGAAACTTACTGTTTCTAAAGTCAGCAGCTCTTTTATTTCCGTTGATTTCTATATCCATTTAATCACCTACCTTTCGAAGAATTTAACAGTAACATTTGTTATGCTTGTTAAATCTTCCCATTTCATTTTTTTAATAAAAGCAGCTTGATTGTTAAGTGTGATATTGTATTTAAAGTTTTCAAAAGTTATACTAGTTAATCCGTCTAACTCTATGTCATTGAATGTCACACGTCTTACTGCTGCCGTATTAGTAAATCTGTTGTCGTTGGCAATTAATATTAATTTATCTTCCTTAATCTCCACGTAACAGCCTTCCAGATATTTCAACAAGTCTTTTTGCCATAGTAATTTATTACCTAAATATCTTTTATTGACTTCCTTATTCCCAACAAATAATTTTACTCGTTCCATATACACACCTACTTCACAATGTCATAAATCGTGTTAGGATCTTTAACAGCAAGTGCGTTATATTGTGTTTCAGTTCCACACCAATATTTTAACGACTGTCCGTTTTGTTGGTTAGTAATCGTATTACCTCTTAAATCGTCAATACTCGGTTGCCATTTGTTAGGAATTTCATCACCGAAACTTATATAAGGTTCAGCAACCTTGATATGTCCGTTCTTAACAAAATATAGGAAAAACCAATTCGTCTCAGTTTCGAAGTCGATATTCTCAGTAACTGTGAATTTTTCTTCGTAAATAGTCCACTGGTCACGGGGTAGGTTACTTAGATTAATTGCCTTGATTGTTTTATTAACACTGTGTTTTTTTAGTGCTAGATACAACCCGCTATCTAAATTCACATCACTAAATATGTAGATAGGTAATCTTAACACAAGTTTATCGCCTTGCTTAAAGCTTGTCTGATTAGCGTCTAATTGTACACCCGCCCATGTGTTAGATGTTGCACCGCTTTTTTTAATATCAAGTGCGTTATGTCCGTTGTAGTCACCGCTCACAATAGCTAACGACAGGTTTCCAGACGTCCGTATATTTGTATGTGGAAACGTTGAATTAATTATTAAATTATAATTACCAACTATTCCGTCTTTTCCTTTGTCGCCTTTTATCGACGCTCTTTCTTGTTCTGTTAATGATTGGAATGTTACTACACCGTCACGTCCTGGTGGTCCTTGTATCCCTTGAATACCTTGGTCGCCTTTAACACCTGCTAAGTATTTCAAGTCGCTAAATCTATCACGACCATTACCAACTTTAGCTTTCCCCGTTTCAGTCTCAATTCCAATTTCTCCGTCTAACAAAATCAGTTCGCTAAACTCCCAATCACTAACACTCATTCGTTTGTGTTGTACTCTTACCGGTATTTTTTCTACCATTATTTACCTCCTCCGTCAAATATATATGTCGGACTTTCGCTCCAACTTCCCTCGATATCATTACCGTTGCTGTCAGCATATTCTAAATATTCAATAGGTACATTTACAATAGTTGCTGCGTTTCTTATAGGGATAAGTTTGTTTTGTTCTTTAAACCAATTACTCTCAACTTTTATGTAATAATCAGAGTCATAAATCCTTAAGTATGTTGCTTCACTCTCTCCTTTGTTGAACGAATGTTCTCCCGTTGGAAATGCTCCTAACTTATCAACAAGCTTAACAACAGCATTATGTGGCAATACTCTACTCAACCTAACTACAATGTCGTAGAAGTCTCTAGTAACACATGAAGCTTCCCAACTAATCGTATACTCTTTACCAACTTCAAAACCGTCTCCGTTATGAGTAACCTCTATATATTCAGTACCTGGAGCGATATACCTTTCTGTTGCTCCTTCTAACCTATTTTTGTTGTATATAACGCTGTCTTCAGTACCTAGCATTTTAAGTGTTGCTTCGGAAATAACTTTATTTTCTTCAACCTGTCTTCTTAGATCCTCAACAGATTTACTACCTAGACTTTTAAGCTTAATGTCAATTTGTGATAAGCTTTGATTTAAATCGTTTCTTATCTCATTTTTAAACACTTCAGCATTTGCGTTTGAAACTTCGAATTTATCATTAATAGTTTTTGTGAACTCATCTTCACGCTTATCAAATAGCTTATCAAAGTTACTTATCTGTTCCCTTACTTTCTTTTCAAAGTTGTAAGAGATAGCGTCTGTGTAATAGTTAGCTCTCAACTCAGCACTGTGTGAACTGCTAGAAATCTCATTACCTAACCTACCTTCTTTTTCTCCTAAAATAAATTCTTTCCAGCGTTTAGCAATAGGATCAAAGTGAGTTTCAACAATCCTAATACGTTCATCTACGTTATACTTAAGGTATTTCAGAATAACTGTGTCACCTCTATTAACGTTCTCTGACAACTGTTCATAAGATACTTTAATAGAGTTCTTAGGTTTATCAACGTTATCTTTTGTAAAATAACCCAAAGCCCATTCCTCAAGCTCTTCAGCTGTCTTCAACTCGTTATTACTAACTGACATTTCATTAATAAATGGATAGTCATTAATCAACGGGCTTTCAACTGTTAACGAGATTGTTATTTCCTCGTCAAGAGCCTCTAACTCTTCTTTTTGTTTAGCTTTTAGCTTGTCAATTTCGGCTTTGCGTAAATCAGCTTGTCTTTGACTTTCAATCTTTCTTTGAGCGGCCTTGCTATCTCTATCACGGTATTTAGCTGTGACTTCAGCTTCAATTTGTGAATAAGATTTAACAGTGTGTCCGCTGCGTTTAGTTCGCTTAGTGTTTTGTGCTAGTTGCTTAGAGTATCGTTTGTTAATCTCTTCTCGCATTTGTTCAGCTTTTTTCTTGTTGTTGTAGTCTTTCGAAGCTTCTTTCTGACTCGCCCTTAAAGCTGCTAACTCTTTTTTGTGCTGTTCTTTCAGCTCTTTCTTGTCGTCTTTATCTCCGACCTTAAATGTAGAGGTCGCATATATCCTAGTCACAATGTCATCAGCGTTAATGCTATTCACAAAAGATGAGATGTTTTTTGCTGTTGTTAACACTTCTTCTGTGTCCCGACCTAATCTTTTCAACACTCTTATTTCACTATTATTTAAATCAATATCTCCGTTGAATGTGTCAGCAATCTGTCCTAACAGTTCGAAAGATGATTTATTTTCCGTGTCCGTCTCGCTTTTATAAGTGCTAAATGAGTTTGACGTTGTTATGTTTGAAAAGTAAGTGAAATCTTTTTCTT
>ERZ772956.2605-NODE-2605-length-11294-cov-49.942255_pt1 | contig 11294 bp, 9 predicted proteins | sample MGYA00580683_ERZ772956 | MGnify/ENA primary metagenome ERZ772956 (study PRJEB29015, sample SAMEA2738077) | human oral metagenome | biome: human oral; feature: human-associated habitat; material: saliva | place: China | collected 2212 ...
TTGATTTAATTTCCTTGATGATACTCATGTGTTGTACTGTTCCTTTCCGTACTGATTAATCTATCAGCACTCGGTCAAGGGACCGAAGTATTCCCGTGAGTTAATCCATCTTAGATGAATCATGAACTCTTGTGGTTTAGTTTGTTTATTTGTATTTCTCAACTACAATACGTATATTAGATTATATACATCACTTCGTCAACCCTTTTTTGAAATTTTCACAAGACTATCACTTAAGCTTTTCGAGATAATGTTGATATTTCAACATTTTATATTCTTAAGTTTTCTTAATTTTTCTTAAGAAAATAGCTTTATGCTATGTATGCTTATACTTTTATATTGCATATTCATCTTTTTATATGCATTTTCTATACATTTTGTGCAATTATATAGCCGTTTTGGAGTAAATTCTTTGCTTTTCTTAAGAAATGGGTTAAGAATTAGCTTAAGAATTAGCTTTACTCATATATATAGCTGTTCAATCATTCATTTTAATGAAGTGACCGCTAGATAGGAGGTATATATAAGCTTCGCAGGAACCCGATTCGCCTGCTTTTGATAATGCATCGGCATATATATCCACCTGTTTTCTATATTGTTCTGCTATGCGCTCCTCATTTTCTGCAAGAGCTGTCTCAGATACATAGCTACTCTTATAGTCTATCAAAACCGTCTTGCCCGGCTCCCTAAAATAGCAGTCTATAATACCCTGCACGAGAATGTCGCTTCCTTTATATAACATTTTGAGTGTGAAAGGCTTTTCCTTAAATAGTTCGCCCCTCTTTGATGCTTCAGCTGCCCTTGTTCCTATTTCAGTATCAAAGAAAGCACATATTTTGTTTAGATTTATCTGCTCAAGCTCCTCTGCAGTGAAGAAATGCTTTTCCACACATTCATTTGCAATTTTTTCTACATATATATAGCCCTCGGTTTTCGCTAGATAAAAATCTATAACCTCCATTATCTTATGGTAGATGGTTCCTAATTTTGCTGCCGAGACCTTACCCTTAGGCTTTGGAGATTCCTCTAAACCTATACTAAGCCCCTTAAGTTCGTTCTGAAGCTTTCCTATATTATATGTAGCTTTTGAACTAATTTCTAATTCGCCACCTTTGTTTATTTCGGAAACGGAGTACTTTGATTTCAAATCTGTGGCAAGCCTGTGCGGATACTCGTAGCCCAGTCTAGCTTCTATTGTCTTTCTATCGTCTTCAGATATATCACTTGCATCAAGTGCGTCCTTCCACGAAAGGTTTTTCTTCCTCTCCGTCTCTGCATGATTTACATTAGGCACTATAATTTTGGCATCTACATAAGGAGCAACCATGTCTAGGTAACTCCCAGCCTTCTTAACCTTACTAGCACTCTTGGCCTCATAAGCACTCTCTTTATCGACAGTTCCGACTAGATAGAGGATGTCACGGGCTCTTGTTAGCGCAACATAAAGGATTCTTTCTTCCTCATCCCTTTCCTTTTGCCTAATCTTTCTTCCTATGAGTTTCTGTACCAGCGTCGTCTTCTTCCAGTGCCCCTCTAGGCTCTTTAAAGTAAGCCCCACCCCAATATCCTTGTGAATCATGAGGTCTTCCTGATTTGAATACTGAAGCCTTCCATTCATACCCGCAACTATGACCATAGGGAATTCAAGGCCCTTACTTTTGTGTATGGTCATGATCTTAACTACATCGTCAGCCTCTCCGAGCATTTTTACCTCGGAAAGCTTAACATCTCGCTTCTTAAGAGAATCTACATATCTAACAAAGCTGTATAAGCTCGATTGCTTGTCATCTGAGAATTTGTCAGCATACTCGACCAAAGCCCTTAAATTCGCTTGCTTTTGCGTTCCTGCAGGCTGCGTTCCCATTATCAAATAGTATCCGCTATCTATCATGAGCTCCCAAATAAACTCCGGCAGGTTCATTATGCGTGTGCGAAGTCTCCAGCTTTGCAAAGTTTCCAAAATCTCGGAACTTCTATTTCTCAAATAAGCCGGTTCACTTTCTTCACACTCGGCAAAGCTCTTAAGAGATTCATAGAAGGAACCCTTTCTGTAATCAGCTCTTATTCTCGCAAGTTCCTCTGCTGAAAGCCCAAAGATTTCACTGTGAAGGATATTTATCAAAGCAACATCCTGCTGCATATTGTCTATAACAGAGAGCAGGCTCATGAATATATTGATTTCTATAGTATCAAAATATCCCTCGCTATCATTGATAAAGCTATCAACACCCTCCGACTGCAAAATGTCTCTTAGGGTGCCTCCTCTACTTTTGACTCCTCTCATCAAAATTACTATATCAGATTTCTTTAGCTCCCTAACCTTGCCCTGCTTGCTGTCAAAGAAAGGAGTTCCTATGCTTTTCTTGATGAGTTCTGCTATGTATTTAGCTTCTGCCTCTGATTTCTTCAGCTTCTGGATAGCCTTATCGGCTTCATCTTCTTGTTCTGCTAGGTCCATGGCGAGGACGTGAAGCTCCGGCTTATATTTAAGCTCTCCATCATAATCAAGCCCCTTGTGAAGCGCAGCTCTATCATCGTAGCCCCTCATAATAGGCTCGAAAATTTGATTTACATAGTTTAGGATTTCCTCCTTGCTTCGGTAGTTTTTGTTTAGATCAACCACCTTTGATTGCTCGGATTTTCCCTCGCTAAAGCTTTTATACTTATCCTCAAAGATCTGCGGCTCAGCCAATCTAAAGCTGTATATGCTCTGCTTGACATCACCAACCATGAAAACATTGCTTTCTCTCTTTATTTTGCCTATTATTTCCTCTTGGATGAAGTTCGTATCCTGATATTCATCAATGAAAATATGAGCAAACTTGTCTCTGAAAAATCTTCTCGCTTCCTCGTGCTCTAAAACTGCAAGGCACTTATGCTCTATATCGTTGAAATCTATATATCTTTTGGAAGCCTTTGCCTCACTGTATCTTCTATCAAAATCCTGAACAAGTCTAAATAGCGTCTTTACGCATCCTTTTGTCGCGTTTATATCAGCGATTTTGTCTTTAAGGCTTATATCTAAAAGCTCAGACTGAAGTTCCTTTATCTCCGCCTTTGCAGACTCACGCAAATCCTTAATTATTCCCTTAATTGGGTCGTAGGCATCCTTTTCGTCCTTTTTCGCCCTTAGCTGTGCATTTTCAAGAACTATGTAAGGAGCAAGCTCCTCTATAATGACGCCAAGAGGCTTAGCTTCGGCCTTAAGCTCTGCTAGTCTTTCTCTTGCGCTTCTAATCTTTGAAAGCTCAGCATCTTCTATCAAAGTTGCCATGCGCTCAAGTTCTTCTGCCTTTAGATTCTCAACAGCAGAATCAAGACTTCTATATGCACTTTCTAGGGATTCAGAGATGTAGTCTAAGTATTCTCTGGCAAGTACGCTATTTTCAAAATCTGTATCTGAAAGACTTAGGTTTTCCAAAACCTCATCCATCCACGCCTGCGGATAAGGCATAGCCATGAGGTGGGTATATAGCTTAAAGATTAAATCTCTTACCTTGTTTGGATTTCTATCGCTGCTTTGTGCATCCATAAGAGCCTTGAAATCATCCTGAAAATTTTCAAATTCATCATCGATAAGCTCATCCATCATATCCTGCTGGATCAGTGTCGCACTAACCTCATCGCAAATAGCAAGGCCTGGCTCAATATCTATTAAATAGAAGAATCTTCTTATTACCGTTAGGGCAAAAGCATGGAAGGTGCAGATGTCAGCCTGAGGAAGCTCCGATAGCTGAGCTTTGATGTACCTAATCTTTTCTCTTGCTTCACCATCAAAACGGGATGCCCCCTGGCCTCCCTTTGATAAATTTCTTTGCTGCTCCTGAAGAGCTTTTAGCTCCTTGGTCAGCGACTTTCTTATCTTTTCCTTCATTTCTGCTGCTGCAGCCTTTGTAAAGGTAACGACAAGAAGACTGCTAACAGGAACGTTTTCCTCGCAGACTAGCTTTCGTATTCGCTCAACTAAAACCGCAGTCTTTCCGGAGCCTGCTGCCGCCGCAACGAGCACGTTTTTGTTTCTAATATTTATCGCTTCGCTTTGTTCTTTCGTCCAGTTCATCAAAATTCTCCTACATTTATATCTTAAGAACTTAGATATGTTGATTATACCAAATTTCTTGATATAATTGAATAAGAGGACTGTAATAAGGAGATATATATGGAGATAAAACACAGACCGACAATGCTGATGATTTTAGACGGCTTTGGTCTAAACTCTAATAAAGAGGTAAATGCTATCGCAAAGGCTAGGACGCCTCATTTTGATGAGATATTCAAAAGCTACCCACACACCGAGCTTGCAGCAAGTGGACTTGCAGTTGGACTTCCAGAGGGACAGATGGGTAACTCCGAGGTTGGACATACTAATATAGGCGCCGGAAGAGTTGTTTTTCAGGAACTTACTCGCATAAGCCAGCAGGCAAAGAGCGGAGAGATTTTGAAAAACCCTGAGCTAGCTAAATCTATGGATAATGCTCTTGAGAATGGCAAAAGTCTTCATCTAATGGGACTACTTTCTGACGGCGGAGTTCACAGCCACATAGAGCATCTTAAGGCGCTGCTTTCAATGGCAAAATCAAAGGGGCTTGACGCCGTTTTCGTGCACTGTTTCCTCGACGGAAGAGACGTTCCACCAAAGAGTGCGCATAAGTATATAAGCGAGCTTGAGGACTTCATGACAGAGCTAGGACTTGGAGAAATCGCAACAATATCAGGTAGATACTATGCAATGGATAGAGATAATCGCTTTGATAGAGTGCAAAAGGCTTATGACGCTATTGTAAATCGTAAGGCAGAGTTCTTTGATACTGCAAAGCTTGCTCTTGATACTGCATATGATAAAGGCGAGACCGATGAATTTGTAGTGCCATGTTGTATCAAAACAAGATGCGCTAAAACCGGCAAAAGCCAAGGCAATATCTGCGATGGCGATAGCGTAATAATGTTCAACTTTAGACCTGATAGAGCAAGGGAGATAACAAGAGCGATAGTAGATCCTGACTTTGATGGATTTGATAGAGGCGCAGTTAGAAAAAATATCACATATATCTGTATGACTCAGTATGATGCTTCGATTCCTAATGTTGGAATTGCCTTCCCACCTCAGTCGCTTTCTAACACATTTGGAGAGTACATTTCTGCACTTGGGCTTAAGCAGCTTCGCATAGCTGAGACAGAAAAGTATGCACATGTAACCTTCTTTTTTAACGGAGGAATAGAGGAAGCTTATCCAGGCGAGGACAGAATCCTAGTTCCATCACCAAAGGTTGCAACCTATGATTTGCAGCCAGAGATGAGTGCTTTTGAGGTAACTGATAAAGTTGTTGAAGCAATAGAAAGTGCTAAGTACGACTGCATAATTTTAAACTTTGCCAATGCGGACATGGTCGGACACACGGGAGTTATGGATGCTGCAATCAAGGCTATTGAAGCTCTTGACACATGTGTAGGCAGAATTTCAGACGCTATACTTAAGGCCGATGGTCAGATTCTCATGACTGCAGACCACGGAAACGCAGACGAGATGCTTGACGAAAACGGAAATGTGATGACAGCCCACTCGCTAAATCCAGTGCCACTAGTCCATATAGCAAGAGAGCCTCTAGCCCTAAAGGATGGCGGAAAGCTCTGCGACCTAGCACCAAGCCTCCTTGACCTTATGGGAATTGCAATTCCAGAGGAGATGAGCGGAGAGAGTTTGATAAAAAGAGGCTAAAGTATTTTTGTCACGATGAAATGGCTAAGATAATAGCTAAATAGAACAGATATAAAAAACCCACCTTCTTGGAGTCAAATAAGATAATCCAGTAAGGTGGGTATTTGTTTGACATGTAGTAGCTATTGATTGCCTATACGGTTTTATTCCTTAGGCATGCTAGTGATTTTAAAATTGCTAACGAGCAGCTTGCCATCCTTTGTCTCTATTGTTATCTGGCCCGTAGCACTGATTCTCTTTCCGCTTGTCTTTTCCTTTAAAACCATTTTGAATTCGTAGCTTCCTTCAACCTCATCTTCGCCACCCTGCTTGGAGAGCTCTATATCAGTAGGTTGATATGCTAGTCCATCCTCTGCGCACTTCTTATCGTACTTTAGAGGATTTCTGCTTGCCATCATATCATCAAGGCATTCCTTGCTTGCCATCTCCTCAAAAGCCTTGTAATACTTTTTCTGATCTTTGTCCTTGACAAAATCAGTATAGCGGTTTTCGTAGTCTGTCTCAAAGAAAATCTGACAGAACTTAGTCATTAACTTCTTGCCTTCTGCTGGATCTGTAGCTTTCTTACTGCCACAACCCGCGCATAGCACTAGAGAAAGTAATGCGATTACACAAAAGAGTTTTTTCATGGCTACCTCCAATCATAAAACTAAAGCTTAGCTACTATACCCTGCCCGCACTTCATGCCTGTATCCCATGCGTGCTGCAGGTTAAATCCTCCGCATGCTCCATCAAAGTCCACAATTTCGCCTGTAAAGTACAGTCCTTTAAGTTTCTTAGACTCCATGGTATCAGGGTCAAATTCGCCCAGCTTTACTCCGCCCCTAGTCACCTGTGCTTTGTCCCAGTCGCAGAGCCCTGCTATATCAAAGCTAGTGCATTTAAGCGTGTTTGCAAGCCCTCCACAGCCATCATATATTGCATTTATGTAGCTTGCAAGCTGAGGTTTAAGTATCGAGCAAAGACTTCCCTGTGAGCGTTCTAAAAAGCTCTCAACTTGCTTTTCATCAAACTCAGGCAGGAAGTCGAGTTTGATGCTGTAATCTGAAAATCTGCCCTTTAGGACATCTTCATAGTCTATGAATCTTGTCATATTGAATATGCAGATTCCCGACAGCCCGTAGTCAGTAAACTGAACTTCACCTGCTTCCTGCGCGAGCAGATTGCTGCGGCGGGTGAGGCTGACAAGTGCCTTCTGCCTCACCCCGGAGAGACCGAGCTTTTTCATGTTTTGCTCGGTCTTTATGCCGCAGAGCGCCGGAACCGGCTCGCGCACTGCGTGCGCGAGCTGCTTTGCCAGGGCAAAGCCATCGCCGCGGGTCCCGAGCTGCGGCGCTGCGGTTCCGCCGCAGGCTAAGACAAGACGCCTTGCTTTGATGCTAAAATTCTTGGGCTTTTGTTCCTTGGGAGCTTGCTTTAATTTGCCCCCTTTGCCCTTTGATTTTACGCTAGGCGCGTCCTGTCTTGCTGCGGCTAGAAAAACGCCCTTGGCGTATTTGACAGATGTAAGTCTGCTAGAAAGCAGCCAGTCCGCAGACTCCAGTTTACTTGTCAGCGCCTCTACAACATCTGGCGCATATTCTGAATAGGGATAAATTCTTCCCTCTTCATCGCTCTTTGTCAATACTCCCAGATATCCAAAAAAGGCTGAAGCAATGCTCCAGCCCTCGCTTTTGATATTCGATAGATTGCATTTTCCGTTTCCGGAAGCCGCAATCTTTCTGCCAGGTCTGTCCTTGGCATCGACTATGAGAAGCTTGCAATCAGGCTTTTCTCTTAGGATTACATTGGCCGCCATAAGACCAGATGCACCTGCGCCTACAATGCAAACATCATAAAGCTCTTTTTCTATATTGGGATTAAATTTAAAATCCAATCTCTTCTCCTATATTACAATTAGTGTTCCGAAGGGACTATGATTAGCTCAACAGCCTTATCGAGCCTTGTTCTAAGCTCTGAAAGAAAGTTGCTAGCATTATCGACAGCTTCTCCTGATGCACCTACTACCATCTTTGTAATCTCGTTATCCTTTGCTAGTGAACAAAGGGTGAAAATCGTATCATCTGATTTTAGTACAGTCAGGTCAGCTCCTGCTTCCCTCGCCTTTTCGTATAGAAATTCTAAGGCTTTGTTTTCCTCGGAATCACCTAAAAAATTATAATCTGAGCCCGTTACATGTATTATATGTATCGTATCATCGCTACCCATCAGCGTCTTGCCATGGTCAATAAGGCGCTGGCATGTACGCTGCTTAGTTACGCAAACCATTATATTTTCCATATGTTCCTCTTCCACAAAACTATTATTTATACGAGTATAACATCCTATTTTGTTAGTTTGTCAAAGGCTTCTTGATATTTGGATATAGTTTTGTCTATAACGTCCTGAGGAAGAAGATAATCGCTATCTGGATTTGCCTTTAGCCAGTCACGAACGAACTGCTTGTCAAATGAAGGCTGAGACTTTCCTGCCTCGTAGCCCTCTGCTGGCCAGAAGCGCGAGCTATCTGGAGTTAGCATCTCATCGCCGATTACGATGTTGCCATCTTCATCTACACCGAATTCAAACTTAGTGTCTGCGATAATTATTCCACGCTCAAGAGCATAATCTGCGCACTTTCTATAAAGTGCAATAGTGCAGTCCTTAATCTTCTCAGCGTACTCTCTTCCGTGTCCAGGGAATTCGCGTTCGATTACATCTATGCTCTGCTCGAAGGAGATATTCTCGTCGTGATCTCCGATTTCCGCCTTGGTGCTAGGTGTGTAAATAGGCTCGCTTAGCTTCTGTGACTCCTTGAGTCCTTCCTCTAGCTTAATACCGCAAACCTCACCTGTCTTCTGATAGCTGCTCCAGCCACTGCCTGTGATATATCCTCTTACGATGCACTCTACAGGAAGCATATTAAGCTTCTTGCACATCATGGATCTACCCTCAAAATTCTCATTTTGAAAGAACTCCGGCATATCCTTGGTATCAACTGAAAGCATATGGTTTGGAACTATATCCTTGGTCAGGTCAAACCAGAACTTTGACATCTTAGTCAAAACTTCTCCCTTGCCGACGATGAGGTTCTTTAGAATCACATCAAAAGCCGATATTCTATCGCTTGCGACCAAAATCAGACTGTCACCAATATCGTAAATCTCGCGTACCTTACCCTCTTTAACAGGCTTAAACTCCTTCATAAAAATCTTTCGCACTCCTTATATTATCTTGTACTACTCTGCTAAAGCAGCTTCTAAAGCTTTCTTAGTTGCTGCCTCAATTACCTCATAGGAATCCCCAGGCGATGCTTCAAATAGTTTCTCATCTCCAAGGTAATATGTTGGCACATGATAGTAGTCTAAAGTCGCGATTCTATCTGGATTTTCTCCTTCCTCAACCGCATCTATCTCTACCTTCTTGTACTCCTCATTAGCTCCTAAAAGCGCATCAAAAGCCTTCATAGCCTTCATACAATATGGGCATCCTTTTAAGTATATAAATGTCAACTTTTTCATAATATACCTCCTCTTTATTATCTAAATTTTACCACATTTGACCGCTTCTCTCAATCCAAAACTCAAAATTCGCATTGCTATAAGCATCATCTTTAGCATCAAAGCGAGAATAAGCATAAAAAATAGCAGGCATACGCGAGCATACCTGCAACCTACTTCAAACCAAAATCCTAGTTGTGTATCAATAGTTTCAGATTCTCTTTCAATCATATCCTGTAATCCAAACTGTTTGCACACCTTCATTATAGTTTCATCATCATCTATTTTTTTTAAGTTGCTATAGCAAATATTTTCTCTTATCGTAGGTAAGCATAATTTTGTATCCTCAAATTTTTACCACTCCATCGCTTTTATTTCCGCTAAATGCACTCATTTTCAAAATCAGAAGAGATATTATAAGCAATATAATCGTCTGAACTACCAGCCCCTTATATCTAAATGCTATTACAAAGATACCCCATATACTCATCAAACTGTGAATAGAATGAATGAGCACCATACACCATATACTTCCTGATTTTTTGTAAAAATATGCAAACCATATCGAAAAAAAGACTTCTGTTACTATTCTAGTGCTATATACTATCGGAAGATACTCCCTCGATGTATATCCAAATGCTTTTACCGATTCTGGCAATTCCATAAAATATTCATTATTAAAATGCCACACTGCCCAAATTATTCCAAGCAAGACTACTCCTCCTATTTCTCCAAATTTCTTTTGCAATCTTGGTTGCAAAAAAAATCTCCATCCATATTCTTCTCCAAACATCATATAAATACTAATAGGGTTAAATAACTGTATCGGTATATAAATTAGCCTTGTTTTGTAAAATGTAAATATCTCTACTATTGCATCTGCAAATATTACTCTGGAGTTGATGTAATCTCCATTGTAAAACACTGTCTTAAACTGTTCTGTATACGAATATAGAAAATAGAAAACAAAAAATGTGCTTGTTATTACAAAGGAAATTAAAATTATATAGGCAAGCAGCCATTTTATAGTTTTTTTGATATTTCCTCCCCTCAGACCCCATATTTCAGCATTTTTATTATCCTCAAGTAACATTGAAATTAAAAAAATACTTCCTAAAATACCCATGCATAACCAGGGGCTTACACTTGAAATTATCCCTAAACTTATTAAAATTATTGTGATGCCACTGCAACCTATGTAATAGTTAAAACAGTTTGGAATACATGTTTTATCTTTCAGCTTTATTGTAATCATTGCTGCCATAGCAGGTGTAAGAGTCTGAACAGGATTAATTTGAAAATATTTTCCTATATGCTTAAAATACGCTGCCACCAGTGTTAATACAAATACCATTATAAATAATAGTAAAAGGAAAAGCCTCACATCATCAACTTTTGAAATATTTTTTTTTAAATTCCGATAAGACTGACTGGTTCTGTCTTTATTTTTTGGATACTGCATTTCTTCTATGTCCTACTTTTCTATTATGATATTTTATTTACCAATAATTTTATCTAAATATAGTTTAAAATCTATTTCTCACATCTTTTTATATTGTTAAAACTCAAAAACATCTCTATATAGATAATAATTCGGAGCAGAAAAATTATTTATTTTACTTTTAACGCAACTTTAATACGAGACTTATGAAAGCATATTTATCATTAGCATCTCATTTGAACAGGGTTTCCATTCTTTAAATGGCACGATGGCGCTGGTCGATTTTTCGTCGGTGTCTGACAAGTTTCTATATCCTATTGTTTAGTAATTAAAGATTTCCTAACAAAAATAATCAATACATCCATATCTATTGGAATAATCTTATATGTCTTAATTATATCACAATATTGTAGAACTTCAATACCTAATATTACGGATTAATTAAATTTGTCTATAAATTCAATAAACATTATCCCAATGTCGAAGATGTTTGCTGATGAGTTTATTGGTGACACGAAAAATAGGGCACTCTAAATTATCGTGTAGGTGCAAAAAATCCCTCCATAGGATGTGATTGATTTGCAGTCTTTATTCATATATCACTATCGAAATATGAATAAAGACTGCTCATATGATGAAGCTACCAACCTTTATGATG
>ERZ772956.2607-NODE-2607-length-11289-cov-2.779331_pt1 | contig 11289 bp, 13 predicted proteins | sample MGYA00580683_ERZ772956 | MGnify/ENA primary metagenome ERZ772956 (study PRJEB29015, sample SAMEA2738077) | human oral metagenome | biome: human oral; feature: human-associated habitat; material: saliva | place: China | collected 2212 ...
AATAGTAGCGGAGACAAAATGCAGATGGATTTTAAAAGTATCCTCGGTGAAAATTGCAAAACCGGTGAATTGTTAAAAAAGCATACTACTTTTAAAGTAGGAGGAGAGTGTGATTATTTTCTCACTCCTGTCACTGAGGAAGAACTGAGCCTGTGTATGGATATAATAAAGAGAGGAAACTTAAAATATTATATTTTTGGAAAAGGCAGCAATATACTGGCGGATGATAAAGGCTATGACGGAGTGATTATCTCCACGGTCGGTTTGAATAACAGTATTACACATGAGGGCAATATTATAGAAGCAGGTGCCGGAGTGGGACTTGATAAGATAAGTGATTATGCTATGGAAAATTCACTTACAGGATTTGAATTTGCCTGTGGTATACCGGGAAGTCTTGGCGGTGCGATAGTAATGAATGCAGGTGCCTATGGCGGAGAGATGTCAAATGTGCTGATGGAAGTAAAGGTGCTTTGCCCTGACGGAAGCATTAAATGGAAAGATGTTTCGGAACTTGAACTCGGTTACAGAAAGAGTAATATTTTAGCAAATAATGAAATAGTACTGGCTGCAAAGCTTAAACTTGCGTATGGCAATAGGGATGAAATAAGAGCACAAATAGAGGATTTAAACAACAGGAGAAGTGAAAAACAGCCGCTGGAGTATCCAAGTGCAGGTTCCACATTTAAGAGACCTGAAGGGTATTTTGCAGGTAAACTTATAGATGATGCCGGACTTAGAGGTTTCAGACTCGGAGGTGCTGCAGTATCTCAAAAACACTGCGGCTTTGTAATAAATTATGACAATGCCTCATCGGATGATATAAAGAAGCTGATAGAACATATAAAGAGTGAAGTGTATGAAAAGTTCGGTGTAAAACTTGAATGTGAAGTAAGGATGATTTGATATGAAGATGATAATTGTAACAGGAATGTCCGGTTCAGGTAAGACTGTTGCATTAAAGATGTTTGAGGATTTCGGATATTACTGTGTCGACAATTTGCCGGTAGAGCTTTTGTTAAACTTTGTAGATCTTACAATCGAATCCGAAAGAGGTATGAAGGGTATAGCTCTGGGTATTGATATCAGAAGCGGACTTAACGGATTACAGGAAGTATTTGATGAACTTAGCCATAAAAAAATCAATATGGAAATTCTCTTTCTTGAGGCGGATGATGAAACATTGATAAAAAGATATAAAGAGACCAGAAGAAATCATCCTTTAGCTGCAGAGGGCAGACTTATAGACGGAATAAATCTTGAGAGAGAAAGATTGGCATTTTTAAGAGAGAGGGCGGACAGGATACTTGATACCGGCAGATTTTTGACTAAAGAGTTGAAACAGGAACTTAAAAAAATCTATGTTGACGGAAAGTCTTTTAATAATCTTTTTGTTACAGTGCTTTCATTCGGATATATGTACGGTATACCTGATGATCCCGATCTTTTATTTGATGTAAGATTTTTACCTAATCCGTTTTATGATCAAAATCTCAGACTTAAAACCGGTGAAGAAAAGGAAGTTTCCGATTATGTATTCTCAAATAATGATGCGGATATTTTTCTTGATAAGCTTGATGATATGATTAAATTTTTGATACCCAGATATATTGATGAGGGTAAGAGCGCTTTGGTAATAGGTATAGGATGCACAGGCGGACAACACCGTTCGGTAGCTATTGCCGCGGCTCTTAAAGAAAGACTTGATAATATAGAGGGTATCGGTGTCAGACTGGAACACAGAGATATGGGCAAAAATATTTCAAGAATTTCACAAAGATAGGAGAGCGGATGACATTTTCTTCAGAAGTGAAAAATGAAATCGCAAGGATAATTCCTACGGTTAGGCATTGCATACTTGCAGAAATTTTGGCAATTGTTTACTTCATTGGTACTGTTTCTTTATCACAAAATGGTGAATTGTCTTTAAAAATAAACACTGAATTTTCAGGACTTGCCAGAAAGTACTTTACATTAATAAAAAAAACATTTAATATAAATACAGATGTAGTGATAAGCAATAGTACTTTGGTGAAACGTAAGCGTATGTATTCTGTAAGTATTGTAGACAGCGCAGGAGCCAAAGAGGTGCTTAAAGCTATAAAGCTTCTTAAAAATCAAGAGTTGATGGATAATTTGCCGCTTGGCAGTAATACGGTTTTACTGAATTCATGTTGTAAAAAGGCCTTCTTCAGAGGAGCATTTCTTTCCTCGGGCTCTATAACAGATCCTGAGAAGGGATATCATCTTGAGATAGTATGTTCAACTATGGAGGATGCACTTGTTTTAAAGGAATTGATGGAAGACTTGTCATTATTACCTAAAATTACTGTAAGAAAAAAAGCTTATGTAGTATACATAAAGGACAGTGAGCAAATATCATTGGCACTTGGTCTGATGGAAGCACCTACATCGCTTATGAGTTTCGAAAATATTCGAATCTTAAAAGGAATGCGAAACGATGTAAATCGAAAAGTGAATTGCGAGACTGCAAATATCAATAAAACGGTTTCTGCATCACTTTCTCAACTTGAGGATATACAACTTATTAAAGAGATGATGGGACTTGATAAATTGACATCAAATCTGGAGGCGGTAGCCAATGCCAGACTGGAAAATCCTGATGCTTCATTGGTGGAACTTGGAAAAATGATTAGTCCACAGCTCGGGAAAAGTGGGGTTAATCATAGGTTGCGTAAACTCTCGAACATCGCAAGCCAGTTAAGAGAACAAGTAAGGAGAGAAAATGGTTAGGAAGTCAGTTAAGGTTGCAATTGATGCAAAAACTGAAGCCAGACCGGTAGCTATGCTAGTACAGGTGGCCAGCCAGTTTGAAAGCAGGATTTATGTTGAAAGTGGTACTAAAAAAGTAAATGCAAAAAGTATCATGGGCATGATGACATTGAAGTTTGGTGATGGCAAAGAGGTATACATATCAGCAGACGGTAATGATGAAGAACATGCCGTGAACGAGATAGAAAAATATTTGACTTCAGCAGCAGTATAAGCTGAGGAAATATATTGCATTTATGGGGTATGAAACGCTTGGATTTAGGACTCTAATTTTGTATGGACTATTATGGTTAGGATTATAACCTTATAAAAATACAGAGTTAGAGTCTTTTCCTATGTTGATTTTAAAAATACTATTGCATTCTTATAAAAAAGAGTGTATTATTATGCAATAGCGATTGATAAGTATACAAATGGAGGATATTATGAAGAAGAAAATATTAGCATTGGTTATATCGGGATTGATGGCAACAAGTTTGGCGGCATGTGGCGGTGCAAAGACTGCAGAAACAAAGGCTGCAAATGAGAGTGCGGCAGATACAGCTTCAGGAGAAGTAAAAACTATACAGTCGGGAAAGCTTATAGTGGCAACAAATGCGGAGTTTCCGCCATATGAGTACCTCGACGGAGATAAGATTGTAGGTATTGATATGGAGATTGCCGATGCTATAGCAAGTAAGCTCGGACTTGAAGTTGAAGTGGAGGATATAGCTTTTGATTCCGTTATCCTTGAGGTAACATCAGGTAAAGCGGATGTAGGTATTGCAGGTATCTCTGCTACAGATGAGAGAAAGCAGAGCGTTGATTTTTCAGACACATATACAACATCAAAGCAGCTTATCATTGTAAAAGATGATTCGACTATAGCTTCAGGTGCAGATCTTGAAGGCAAGACACTTGGTGTACAGACAGGTACTACAGGTGATATTTTGGTAAGTGACATAAAGGATGCAACTGTTGAGAGATATGCAAAGGGTATGGATGCGGTTCAGGCACTCAGCCAGGGAAAGATAGATGCGGTAGTTATCGACAGTGAGGTGGCAAAGAAGTTTGTTGAAGAGACAAGCGGACTTAAGACTTTAGATGAGGCATATGCAGAAGAAGAATATGCCATTGCAATCAAAAAAGGTAATACAGCACTTTCAGATGCGGTTAACAAGGCGCTTTCAGAGTTAAAGGCTGACGGAACAGTGGACAGCATTATTGCAAAATATATCAAGGCCAATTAATATGTTTGAAGAGTTAAAATCACAATTTATTTTAAATTTTATAACGGATAACAGATGGCTTTTACTCATAAACGGACTTGCCGTCACATTAAAGATTACATTTTTTGCCGTAATCCTTGGTTTTATACTGGGGTTTGGAGTGGCTGTTGTAAGAAATATATACGATAATACAAAGAAGTTGAAGTTTTTAAACTTCCTTTGCAATATTTATATTACAGTAATAAGAGGAACACCTGTAGTAGTTCAGCTCCTTATAATATACTTTGTTATATTCAGTTCTGTAAGAATAGATAAAAGCTTTGCCGCAATACTGGCATTCGGTATAAACTCGGGAGCATATCAGGCTGAAATATTCCGCTCAGGTATAAACTCCGTACCGAAAGGACAGATGGAAGCCGGAAGAAGTTTGGGATTCAGTTATCCTCAAACAATGATAAATATAATAATGCCACAGGCTATAAAGAATGTATTGCCTACTCTTGCAAACGAGTTTATCGTTTTGATGAAGGAGACCTCGGTAGCAGGCTATATTGCATTGGAGGACCTTACAAAGGCAGGAGATGTTATAAGAAGCAGAACATACTCGGCAATGATGCCTTTCCTTGCAGTTGCTTTACTCTACCTTATCATGGTAATGTTATTTAGCTATTTGGTAAAATTACTTGAGAGGAGGTTGGCTAGAAGTGGAAGGTAAAAAACTTATTGAAGTAAGAAACTTAAGCAAGCATTTTCATAAAAAGCAGGTGTTAAAAGATATATCACTTGATATAAATAAAGGAGATGTGGTATGCCTTATCGGTCCTTCCGGTTCGGGTAAGTCAACATTTCTCAGATGCTTGAACAGACTTGAGGAAGCAGACAGCGGTGAGATATTGTTTGAAGGCACGGACATATGCAAAAAAGATGTAAATATAGATTTACACCGTCAGAAAATGGGAATGGTTTTCCAGCAGTTTAATCTTTTCCCACATATGACAGTGCTTAAGAATTTAATCATAGCTCCGATGAAGCTTCAGGGGGTTGACGAAGAGTCTGCAACTGAGTATGCAATGAGCCTTTTGGAAAAAGTAGGACTTGCAGACAGAGCAAATGAATATCCTTCAAAGCTTTCAGGCGGACAGCAGCAAAGAGTTGCTATAGTCAGAGCACTTTGTATGAAGCCTGATGTAATGCTCTTTGATGAGCCTACTTCAGCTCTTGATCCCGAGATGGTAGGAGAAGTACTTACAGTTATGAAGGATCTTGCACAGCAGAAGATGACCATGGTAGTGGTAACACATGAGATGGGCTTTGCCAGAGAGGTGGCAAACAGAGTGGTTTTCCTTGATGAAGGTGAGTTTGTGGAAGAGAACGCACCGGAGGAATTCTTCACAAATCCCAAAAATGAAAGATTGAAGACCTTCCTAAGTAAGGTTTTATAAATATAAAAATGTGCCGTATTTCCCTAATATGGCACATTTTTTCTTTTTGTGCTAGAATAACATAAAACTGTTTGAAACATTAGGAATGGAAAAATGGAAGACAAGATAGATTATAATAAAAACGATAAAGATGATAAAAATAATAATTATGAAAAGATTTGTTATATGTGCAGGAGACCGGAATCAAAGACCGGTACAATGATTTCAATGCCCGGAGGTATAGATATCTGTCCTGACTGTATACAGAAAACCTTCAACTCTATGCAGAGTATGGATATGAGTAAGCTTACCAATATGTCAAAAATCAATATGGATGATTTAAAAAATGTGGACCTTGGCAGCTTTACAATACCGAATATGAATTTGAACCCCATACCTGAAAGAGCCAGAGTAAAGAAAAGGGATGAGAAGAGAACAGAGCCGCTCTTTACAATGAAGGATATACCTGCGCCGCATAAGATAAAAGAAATGTTGGATGAATATGTAATAGGTCAGGATCAGGCTAAGAGGATAATTTCGGTTGCCGTATATAATCATTATAAAAGAATATTTTTAGACAAAGATAAGGAAGGAACAAGAGTTGATAAGTCAAACATCCTTATGATAGGACCGACAGGAAGCGGAAAGACTTATCTTGTAAAGACTCTTGCAAAGCTTCTTAATGTACCTTTGGCTATAGCTGATGCCACCTCTCTTACTGAGGCCGGATATATAGGTGATGATATAGAAAGTGTTATATCAAAGCTTTTGCTTTCAGCAGGTAATGATGTGGAAAGGGCTGAATGCGGTATTGTTTTTATAGATGAGATAGACAAGATTGCAAAAAAGAAAAATACCAATTCAAGAGATGTAAGCGGTGAGAGCGTACAACAGGAACTTTTAAAGCTCTTGGAAGGCAGCAAGGTTGAGGTGCCTGTAGGTACAAATCAAAAGAATGTCATGGCGCCTATGGAAACTGTAAACACGGATAATATACTCTTTATCTGTGGAGGAGCTTTCCCTGCACTTGATGATATTATAAAGGAGAGACTCCAAAAGAATACAAGCATGGGATTTAACTCGGATCTTAAAGATAAATATGATAATGATGACAATCTCTATGCAAAGGTAACCAATGAGGATATCAGAAAATTCGGTATGATACCTGAGTTTATAGGAAGATTACCTGTTATATGCACACTTTCAAAACTTGATAAGGAAGCTTTCAAGAAAATCCTCATAGAGCCTAAGAATGCTATTTTGAAACAGTATAAAAGACTTTTGGAGCTGGATGAAGTGGAGCTTTCATTTGATGATGATGCAATGGATTGGATTGCCGAACAGGCTATGAAGAAGGATACGGGTGCAAGAGCACTTCGCTCCATTATAGAGGAGTTTATGCTCGATATAATGTATGAGACACCGAAGGATAAAAATATCGGTAAAGTTATTATTACAAGAGATTATTTGGAGCATAAGGGCAGTCCGAATATAGTGTTCAGAAATATATAGGAGGATATATGTTTGCTGTTTTGATACCGATACTTGCAGGTCTTGATATAGTCTTGAAATATGCAGTAAATTCAATGGATAAAAAAGAACTGCCGAGAACTTTTGCAAAAAAGATAGAAATAGATAAATTTCACAATGACGGCTTTGTGTTTGGAAAGCTTAAGAAAAAGAAGAAAATAGTAAAGTATGTTCCGGTATTTATTACTTCAATACTGGTGGGACTTCTTTCTGTTTTACTTCCCAAAAAGGGAAATACAATCAGAAAGCTGTCTTTAAGCCTTATTATTGCAGGTTCACTTAGCAATATCTTTGACAGATTTACAAGAGGCTATGTGGTGGATTATATACGTATAAAGACTAAGGGTGCCGATAAGGTGATTTTTAATCTGGGAGATATATTTATATTGTTTGGCAGTCTGATAATGCCTTTTGGAGTAAAGAAAAAAACAAAAGAAATATTGCCGGATATTGTATCAGAAGAAGAGTAATTCGATTATAGGAGAAATTTTGGAAACGAGTGACATATTACAGTTAGTCATTTTGGTATTATTATTGTCTGCTTCAGCATTTTTTTCATCCGCTGAAACGGCCCTCATGACTTCAAATAAATTAAGAATAAGAAATTTGGCGGAAAACGGTGATAAAAGAGCCGAAAAGGTTTTGGAAATCACAGCAAATACGGATAAGATGCTTTCCGCTATTTTGATTGGAAATAATATAGTAAACCTTTCCGCTTCGGCACTGTCCACAACACTTACATTAAAGGTGTTCGGCAGCAGTCTGGTTGGTGTTGCCACAGGTGTTTTGACATTTCTTATACTTGTATTCGGAGAGATTACACCAAAAAATGTAGCATCAAAAAATGCAGAGGATATGGCATTAAAATATATAGGTATCATTTCCCTATTGGTCATTGTTTTGACACCTGCAATATATGTGGTAAATAAAGTGGCAGGAATAGTTATTTCATTATTTATAAAAAACAATGATGACAATAATACGGTTACCGAGGATGAGCTCAGAGCAATGGTGGAGGTCAGCCATGAGGACGGAGTTATTGAAAAAGAAGAAAAGAAGATGATTGTAAATGTGGTGGACTTCGGAGATACGGTTGCGGGAGATATAATGCTCCCGAGAGTAGATATGGTGATGGTATCTGTGGAATCCTCTTATGAAGAGATACTTAAAATCTTCAGAGAAGAGAAATACACAAGAATACCGGTGTACGAAGAAAGCCCTGATAATGTTATCGGAATACTTAATGTAAAAGACTTTCTTCTGATAGAGGATAAGGAGAATTTTTCCGTAAAGGAACATTTGAGAGAACCTCTTTATACCTATGAATATAAAAAGACTTCATCACTTATGGTGGATATGAGAAAGACCGGTGCCAATATAGTAATAGTACTGGATGAATACGGTACAACTGTAGGACTGATTACTCTGGAAGATATGCTTGAAGAGATTGTAGGTGAAATCAGAGATGAGTTTGATGCCGAAGAGGATGAAGGTATAACAAAGATTTCCGAAACAGAGTATCTTATAGACGGCTCAACAAATCTGGATGATGTCAATGACAGAATCGGACTGGAACTTAGTTCGGATGAGTATGAGTCTATTGGCGGAATCATAATGGAGAAGCTTGGAAGATTGCCTGTAGAGGGAGAGGTTATCACATTTGACAATATTATACTGACAGTAAAGAAAATGGATCATGCAAGAATTGAGAAGGTAGGATTGAAATTAAAACCTTCTGTGGTTAAGGAGCAGTAATGAAGCAAAAGCATATTTTATTTGATTTGGACGGAACTATAGTAAGGTCAGACCTCGGTATTACAAAGGGCGTACAAAAATCACTTGAGCACTTCGGTATATATGAGGAGCTTGATGACTTGAAAAAGTTTGTAGGACCTCCGATGGTGGAGAGCTATACAAATTTTTACGGATTCAGTTTGGAGCAATATAAAGAAGCGCTTGATGTATTCCACGATTATTACAGATCTGTAGGTATATTTGAATGTGAGCTTTATGAAGGTATAGAAGAGACGCTTGAGAGTCTGTCAAAAGAATATAAGCTTTATGTGGCGACTTCAAAGCCTGAAAGAGAGGCAAAAAGAGTAATCGAGCATTTCGGACTGGACAAATATTTTACATTCGTAGGCGGTTCCGACGGAGACTTTAACACAAAGAGAGCTACAAAGACCGCAGTGATTGAATATGTGCTTGAGACAAACAAAATAATGGACAGGGGCTTTGCTATAATGGTAGGAGACAAGAGCCATGATATAGTAGGTGCAAGTAATGCAGGTCTTAAAAGTATCGGAGTACTTTACGGTTATGGCGTCTTGGAGGAGTTTGAAGGCGCAAATTACATTGTAAAGAATGTGGAAGATTTGAGAGATATGTTTTTATGTTAAAAAAAGGTGACTTGTTAAATATAGGATATTATGATTATGGCCAATATTTCACAGGAAGTCTGGAGGGTGTAAGATTCAGGCTGGGAAGAGATCCGCTTGAAAAGGTAAATTTTACGCCAAAGGATAAGAGGGGCGAGGCCAAGCTGAAACTGACAGTATGGCCTGAGCCCTTTAATTTTGACCATACTGAAGATGATAAGAAAAAAGACTTTCAATTTGATTATACAAATGATGGTTTGGATGAAGCTGTTAAATTTCTAAATAATATGGCACAGACATTAAAGTCGGATAAGGAGAAAGCATGGGAAATATAATCAGAGAAAAAAGAGAGCTTGCTTATGAAGGAGCAATTGTAAAGGTATATAAAGACCATATGCTGATAGACGGCAGAAAAGCTGTATGGGACTATATACAACACAACGGTGCGGCTGCGGTAGTACCTGTACTTGAAAACGGTAAGATACTTTTGGTACGTCAGTATAGAAATGCGCTGAACAGATATACTCTTGAACTTCCGGCAGGAAAGGTTGATTCAAGGGAAGAGCCCAGAAGAATATGTGCATTCAGAGAACTTGAAGAAGAGACCGGTTATAAAGTTGCTTCACCTGATGAGCTTGAGTTCTTGATAAGAATTGATACTATGGTTGCTTTCGGTGACGAGGAAATTGATATCTTTGTGGCAAGAAATCTTATTAAGAGTGAGCAGCATCTTGATGAAGACGAGAGCATTGATGTGGAAGAGTGGGTACTTGAGGATTTGGTAGATTTGATTTACAAGGGAGAATTGAAGGATTCAAAGACGGTAGCCGCCATTATCGCTTATAAGAATAAGTATAATTTATAGATATAGGCTTTCCTTATAACCAGAGCAAGAAAACATCTTATTGACCGAGAAAATATGAGATTGTAAAATATTTTCTATTGTTAATAATAGTTTTTAGAAAAGTCAGGTGAATTTATGAATATTGAAACATTATGTGTACAAGCAGGTTATGAAGCGAAGAACGGAGAACCGAGAATCACTCCGTTGGTGCAATCTACAACATATCAGTATGACAGTGCGGATGAGTACACAGTCCAAATGAAGATAAGAATGCTCATGCATACGGTGCAATGACGGTGCCGATATTTCAGACGGCTACTTTCTCTCATCCGGGAGTAGGCGAAAGTACGGGATATGACTACTCACGTCAATCAAATCCTACAAGAACGGAGCTTGAGGACTGTATAAGCGCTATGGAAGGTGCTTATGATACGGTGGCTACTTCCACCGGAATGGCGGCATGTTCTTTGGTACTTGAGCTTTTTAATTCAGGTGATCATATTATATCTCAGGAGGATATTTACGGCGGAAGTACCAGACTCTTTAATACACTTGGAATTGACAGAGGCAGAAAATTCAGCTATGTCGATACAACAAATCCTGAGAATGTGTTAAATGCAATAAATGAAAATACAAAGGCTATATTTATTGAAACACCAAGCAATCCTACAATGCTTGTTACAGATATAAGAGAGATGGCAAAGATTGCAAAGAAACATAATCTTTTATTGATTGTTGACAATACATTTTTAAGTCCGTATTTTCAAAACCCGATAAAGCTCGGTGCGGATATTGTTATCCACAGCGGTACAAAATATATTGCCGGTCATAATGATACTTTGGCAGGGTTTGTATGTACTGCAAATGAAGAATTATCTGAAAAAATCAGATTTATGTATAAGACAATAGGTCCAAGCCTTTCACCTTTTGACAGCTTCCTTGTACTTAGAGGACTGAAAACATTGGCAGTAAGGATGGACAGAATACAGGAAAATGCATTAAAGATTGCAAATTTCCTGAAAACAAATAAAAAGGTTACAAATGTATATTATGTAGGTTTGCCTGAACATCCGGGATATGAGATAAACAAATCTCAGTCAAGCGGTTTCGGTGGA
>ERZ772956.2616-NODE-2616-length-11265-cov-4.875647_pt1 | contig 11265 bp, 10 predicted proteins | sample MGYA00580683_ERZ772956 | MGnify/ENA primary metagenome ERZ772956 (study PRJEB29015, sample SAMEA2738077) | human oral metagenome | biome: human oral; feature: human-associated habitat; material: saliva | place: China | collected 2212 ...
GTGGTTGAACCGTTTGATGATCTCTGCACTTGTGAGGTTTTCGTCGGGGCTCACGATCAGTCTCCTTCAAATCTTAGGATTTATCAGGATACCAGCAGCTAGGGCGATTACGAGGAGAAGCGGGTTTCTGCTCGAAAATGATGATATTTTTTCACCTTTTCGGCAAAAACCCGCTTCTTGGGTATCAACGTCTTAACACGCTTGATGCGAAGCGCTAGCGCCCACCTTCGCCGCCGTCTGCCGCATAATCGGCATCCTCACGTGGGGTTGTGAAGAGCACAAGCGCGGTCATCAGTGCGAAGCCCAGAATTGAGAACGCCATCGGCATGTAGGAACCTTCGCCGCCCAGCGAAACCAGGGGCGCGGCAAGTCCGCCCAGAAGCGCCTGAATCGTGCCCATCACGGCAGATGCGCTGCCCGCCATATGGCGTGCCTCGTTCAGCGCCAGCGCCGAGGAGTTACCGAAAATTAGACCCACCGAGCAGGTGAGGCAGAACAGCAGAATCAGGGTGGGCCACAGCGAAATACCCAGTGCGAATGAGATAGTCAGCAGAGTTGAGACCGTTAGGAGAGAAATCACGCCGATATTGACGATCACGCGCTGACCGATACGACCAACCAGTGCGGTTGCCAGCGAGCTCATTGCCACAATGCCCAGGGAGTTCACCCCGAAGGCGAGAGTAAACTGCCCGGCATCAAGCCCCAAAATGTTCTGGAGCACGAAAGTGGAACCCGAAATATACGAGAACATTGCGCCGAAGGCAAAGCACATGGTGAGGGAAAAACCCATGTAACGGCGGATTTTGAACACTTTCGGAATCTCGGAGTAGACACTCAGCGCGGTGCCTTTGTACCGTTTTTCAGCGGGAAGAGTCTCGCGCAGAATGAAAATCACGGCGAGCATGAGCAGCGCGGTCACTACGGTGAGCACATGGAAAATATTGCGCCACGTGCCCCACGACAGCACCCACCCGCCGAAGAGTGGCGCCAGCACGGGGGCAAACCCGTTAATCATCATCATGACGCCCATGAGCTTGGCGGTTGCCAGCCCCTTGGTGGTATCTGCAACGATCGAGCGGGCGAGTACTGCGCCAATAGCACCGCTGAAGCCCATGAGGAAACGCGCCGCAATGAAGACCTCAATGCTGGGCGAGAATCCGCACAGCGCGGTCGCAATAAAGCAGACTACGGAACCGATCAGAAGCGGTTTGCGGCGGCCGGTTTTATCGGAGAGCGGGCCGATTATAAGCTGCCCGAGCGCCATGCCTATCATGAAGGCGCTGAGAGTCATAGATGCGGCGGCATCGGTGGTGTTGAGCTCACGGGCAACCGTAGGCAGCGAGGCCAGGTACATGTCGATACCCAGCGGAGCGATAGCGGTCAGCGCGGCAAGGGTGACGATAACGGGGGCAGGAATACCGAAGGAAACTTTAACGTGATCAGGGTGCTCATGACCCTGCTGAGAGGTAGTCTGTGACGAAGACACGGGGAGAGTGCTTTCTAGGTTTATGAACGCGTAACGGCGCCGAATACACCCGGCTGGAAACGCAACTTTTCTAGTCTAGCGGATGCGCGCATCCGGCGTAAGTGGCGTGTGCGCTAAACTTTTTGCCGCCGCTGGGCACATAAAAAAGCCTTGTTCGTGAATAAAGCTGGATTTCTAACTCTTTATTCACGTTTCAAGGCTCTTTTTATGAGGGGAGGGGAGACGGGCACGGATGCAAAAACAGCAGAGCGCTACGCCGTGCGGTAGATGAGGTCCGCCTGCGCATACTTGGCGGAGTAGGTGGCGAAGAGGGCTTCTTCCTGCGCCGCCCAGCTTTCCCAGTGCGGGCGGTACATCTCGCCGTCGCGGTCTATTGCCCGCCTGTAGCGCAGCTCGTCGGGTGCCTTCACCACGATGCGCACATCGCAGGTACCGGCGCTCGCCCCCACGCCCTCACAGATGATAACGGTCTCTTGGGCGGGGTTGATCGTGTGTTCGGTGCCGGGCGCATCCGCGTGCCAGTCCCATTCTCGGTAGCTGGCGGGCTTGCCTTTGTGCAGGTTCCGCGAGATTTCCTGCCATGTTTTCGTGCCTTCCTCAAGCCCGTCCCAGCCGGGGTAGATGGAGTCGAGGTTGAGCACGCGCACACCGATTCCTTTGGCGGATAAGGACTGCTCTAGGAGCTCGGAGAGCCTGGTTTTGCCGCTTCCGCTGCGCCCGTCGATGCCGATAATCATCGGTAATGCGGCGTCGTTGAGGGCGTTGGTATCGAGTGGCATTCTGTCTTCGTCGGTGGGCGGCAGGGTGAGTTCGCGATATGCTTTCAGGCAGAATTCCAAGATTTCTTCAACGTCGTTGGTTTCGTAGCCGTTGCCGAAACCTATGCTCCACACACCCATGCGCTAGTTTTCCTGCGGGGTCGCGCTCAGCTCGGCGATCAGCGCCCGCGCCGCAGTGTCGATAAGCTCTGTCGTGTATTCGAAGTCGCGCATCTGCCCGTACCAGGGGTCGTAGATGCCCAGCTCGTCCAGGTTTTTGCCCGCCATTGCGGGGTCGAAGGAGCGCATCATGCGGATTTTGGCTTTGTCGTCTTCGGTGCGCGCAAGCTGTTTCAGGTGCAGGTAGTGCGGGGTGTCCATCGCCAGAATCAGGTCGTAGCGGTCGAAGTCTTCAGCAACGAATCTGGATGCGCGGTGCCCGCTGGGGTCGATGCCGCGCGCGGTGAGTATGCGCCCGGCGCGGGTGTCGATGGGGTTGCCGATCTCGTAGTCCGTGATGGCGGAGGACGCGACCTCAACCTCAAGCCCCGCCTGGCGCGCGTGCTCACGAATCAGGTACTCGCCCACGGGGGAGCGGCAAATATTTCCGGTGCAGACAGTCATGATGCGGTACATGGTCTTAAGTGTATGCCAGCGGAACAGGAAAGGCAGCGGTATTAGGGCTGCCTGCCGAAGCGTCGTTTCTATTCAGAAGAGTTTTTTGCATTCAGAAGAGCTTATCGCTTCTGAATGCAAAAAACTCTTCTATATGCGAAGGGTGGGCACCTAGTGGAGTAACCCAAAATCTCGTAGGGCTTGCTCAAGTACCACCGGGTTGCGAGAACTTACGTGATGCCAGTTCACCCGCAGAATTCTCCACCCTTTTCGTAAAAGAGCGTTCTCCCGCTCTTTCTCGCGGTCAATTGCCCAGCCGTCAGGATTCATCACCTGGCTTGTTTGCTTCACGCGCCCATCAAATTCGATGATGACCTTCTGCTGTTCAAACCCAAAATCGCCAAAATACTCTCCCGCGTCGGTTCGCACCCGGTATTGTTCCTGGGGGTACAGCCCAAACTCATGCAACCTTAACCGTGTGAGGGTCTCTCCCGGTGAATCAGACTTATCGCTCATCAGCTGTGCGACCCTCCGTGCTTTAGCCGACCCTTTATGCGACAAATGGGTCAGAGCCTCATATAAGGCAGAACGAGTAACTCGGCTGCTTTTTCGTTGCCTGCTCAATGCCCCATCGGCAACAACCAGCGCTTCTTCTAGAGGTAAAGTTCGGGCGCACCCAATAACTGTAGAGAGCACATCGGTAGCTTTCACACCTCCGTAGAAGTAGGTGATGGGAGCCTCTAACGTGTGCCGATCTTGGTGGCTGGATATGCCTGAGTGCGGGCTTCCCGCCACTGACCTCACGTGAACTGTGCGCGGGATCTTAAGAACCGGTATCCCGTGCAGTATGGCGGCACTCAGATGCGTAAACACGGGATTTTCGCAAGATTTGGCGTACGCTATGACCCGTGCCAGGTGCTTCTCTTCCGGAGTCATCTTCTGCCACCGCAGGGTGCTCAGGTACTGGTTGTGGGCTAACCGGCGCGCATGCCCCTCACGAAGGAGCTGCTGAAGCCTCCGTGCCCCTATCCCTTCCTCTGATATTTGATAGCTGTTCTTAACCAGAGGGTATATGCGTTCTAACTGTTTACAACGTACACTGCTTTTGCTCATGACATATAGAGGACACGAATCTGAGGGCGTTTTCGAGGCAGTCCTGGCCATCCTGTGGATAACCTGGGTGGTTACCTGCGCCTCTGCACTATCCACAGGGGAACAGTCTCATGTTTAGGGGATTTGTGGGGCGTATATGACGCAATGTGAAGAGCCGTCTCATCCTATTCAGAAGAGTTTTTTGCATTCAGAAGAGCTTATCGCTTCTGAATGCAAAAAACTCTTCTAGATAGGCAGGCAAGTTTTGGCTGTTACACCTCAAAGCGGGTTTTAGCTTCGCGCAAGTACGCCTTCCACAGAGCATAGAGTCTGTCGATGTTCTCTTGGCGAGTGTACGTTGAAGGGTCATAGTCGGTCGGGGGCATGTATCGCACGAATGGGGGCACGTCCTCGGGGTAGCCAAAATCGGCGTGAAGAATTTCTACCTCGCCCAGCGGGTCGTCAAAGTTCTTGCGGTGCTCATACACATATTTGAGTAGCAGGTACAGCCAGAGCGCGTGGCGGGGGTCGGTGCTTCCGGATTCAGGGTCGGTGAGCTCGGGAGAGTCTTCGTGCCGCGCGAGTTCGGCCAGAATACCATCAACCCGGTATGTGTGGTCGGGTTTGCACTGGTAGAGCTCGTATTCCAGGTCGCTGGAGTCTTCCTTCAGCCGGTCGGAGGCATACCGCAGAATATCCGCGCGGCTGATGTATCCCTGCGCGAGTCCCCAGCGTAAACCCTGCCAGGTGAGGGCACTCTTTCTGATGCCTTCATAGCCTATGTAGTATGTGCCTAGCATGCTGTGCTCCATCGTGAATTCCGGCAATTAAGCCCACATGCCCACAGTATGTAATACACCCAAGGTGCGTATTTGGGAGAAGTACTGTGAGAGTTCAGCAGATATGTTTTGGGTAGGGTATAGAAAAAATTAATTTTATAGAAAGATCTAGAAAAATGCAATATATGCTATAATTGCGAATAGGTGATTTTTGTGATTAAAGCGATATGTGTTGTAATATTCTTCCTATTTTTAGTTATAGTTATAGCCGGTATAGCACGTTCTTACGTGGAGGAAGAAGATAATCCTCAGAGGTACAGGCCTCGTTGGTTTCCTAAGTATTTGTGGCTTATTATCTCTTTGTTTTTGGTTTTCATTACCATAGGAAATGCTGTATTAGTATTTGATGGAAGCGGTAGACAGAATATATTCTTCGTAATTTTCATAGCGACGATCACTTATTTCATTACTCGTAGCTATCTTGGTGAAGAATTTAATTACTTTGAGGTTTATGATACGTATATCATAGTTAAATATCTAGGTTCTGCAAAAAATATTATTTATTACCAAAATGTGGATGGATGGAAGTATTTAGGATATTCAGCTAATAGTCATACGGAGCATGTTGAGTTCCGTGATTTAAACGGTGATTTCTTGTGTAATTTTTATATGTATTCAGATGATAAGTACGTTTCAAAATTACTGTCCCCGACTATTTATCGCATGGAGAGAGGGGAGTTTCCCTCTTCGGATGTTCAGAAAGAAATATATAGTGGTCTCCGTGCAGACCACCCCGAGTATGCTGTTTATGAGACAGATGCTGAACTCGCCATTGAATATTTAAAGCGACATCCTACAGTATCAGGTCTTACGGGAGAGGGCGCATATGTGTTATATGATGGGGACGAAGACAAGAAGTAATACGTTTTTTAGATATTATTAGGGAACTTCTGCCCGGAATGTTCGTCTGGGTCAAAGAGTTCTGTGCCCTTAGGGATGACGAACTTAACGCCGTTATGCTCTTGTTCTTCGGTCTCAATTTTGTAGAGACTATCATGTGAGACCTCGAAGGTATAATCTTCTGGATCAGCCTTACTTGAGAACCTTGATTTATAGGTTTTGCCCCTTCGAATATTTGCAAATCTTGGTTTAGTTTGGAAAGCTGTCCTGGAGAAGTCAGCGCTCTGGGTGAATTTCGCCCCGGTGAAGTTAGCGTCGGTGAATTCTGCCCAGGTGAAGTCAGCGCTCTGGGTGAATTTCGCTTCGTAGAAGTTAGCGCTCTGGGTGAATTTCGCTCTGAAGAACCTAGTGTTCCCGGTGAATTTTACCCCAAAGAAGTTAGCGTCGGTGAATTTTACCCCAAAGAAGTTAGCGTCGGTGAATTCTGCCCCGGAGAAGTTAGCGTACCCGGTGAATTTCGCCCCGGTGAAGTTAGCGTACCCGGTGAATTTCACTTCGTAGAAGTCAGCGCTCTGGGTGAATTTTGCCTCGGTGAAGTTAGCGTACCCGGTGAATTTCGCTTTGTAGAAGTTAGATCTGGTGAATTCCGCCTCGGAGAAGTCAGCGTACCCGGTGAATTTCACCCCAGAGAAGTCAGCATCCTTGGTGAATTTCACCCTAGAGAAGTTTGAGGAAGCGCCAAAATAACTGTTGCTAAAACTAACAGGGTAAAAGAAAACTGTGTTTGAGAAATCATAGTTAAAATCTGACCACAGACCCTTTAGGATTTCCTGAGCTCCATCCTTATGAATACGAATGCCGCCGGTAAGCCGCTTCTTGATTTCTGACAGGATTGTTAGCCGCAATTCCTTTTCTTCACGGAACCTTGCTGGGTCTTTGGTGAATTGTTGATCTCTGCCCTCATAATTTTCTGGTGTTTGATCCTGAGACAGTACTTTAGCTCTTGACGCAAGATCAAACGGGGAGCGGATGTAGGCACAGAGGCTGTTAACGATGACCTGACCTTCTTCTCGCCGTTCTTCTTCGTTAGGGAGAGTCTTCTCGTCAGCTAACCACTCGTCAATTAGCTTGACCAGAGTATAGACGCCGCCAAGGCGAATAGGGGCTTTTTTATCGGCAAGTTGTTCAACCGCTTTGGCATAACGAGAGCGTCGTTCAGCATGTACCTGTCGAGTGTGGTCCTGATCGTTCTTTTCTTTCTCCTGAATATTCTTGCGGCGATTCTCCCACAAAGTAAGTATTGCAAGAACACCACCGGTAGCGGCAAGGATAGCTTGACGTAGGCTCCATATGTTATCGCCTACATGTTGAAAGTAGTAGGGGAGTGTAAATGCGCCTCCACCGCCGATAACAGCTACTAGAACCAGTGTTATATAGAACCAATTTTTACTCCACCAAGACTTAGTTCTTTTAGAAGTCTCAGAATTTTTTGGTGTCTCTGCCATTGTCCTTAGTAGTCCTTCAATCTGGAGCGAAAACTCACCCTCCATCATAGGGCGAGGAAGAGAGTTCACGGTGGATTTCCCCTTGTTAGCCTCACACATTGCGTGAGGTAGAGGCAGTGTGGCCCCTAGTGATCGCGCGGATTATCACCCGTAAATCCCTTAGTTTCCGTGTCTTTTCGCCCCAGAATCATCAGCATCTCATCCCTTGCCGCCCACTCCTAACTCCCACCCACTTCAAAAACTTGAGTCTTTTTCACTCAAGTCTGTTGACATTCGTCCAGCCATGTGTAAAACTTGAGTACATGAGGCTCAAGGGGTCACTCGCCGGGCAGCATCCCAGCACATTTTCACCGTGCATGCGCTCGGTCTAAAACCCCTTACGCCCCGAAGATTTAACCAAGGAACCCGCCTCGCCAAGAAGCGGGGCATAACACTAAGGAGTACAAAACATGGCACGTGCAGTTGGTATTGACCTCGGCACCACTAACTCGGTCGTATCCACCCTTGAAGGTGGCGAACCGGAAGTTATCCCTAACGCTGAAGGCGCCCGCACCACCCCCTCCGTGGTCGCATTCTCCAAGGATGGCGACGTTCTGGTGGGCAGCGTGGCAAAGCGCCAGGCAGTCACTAACGTTGATCGCACCATCTCCTCCGTCAAGCGCCACATGGGCACCGACTGGACGACGGAAATTGACGGCAAGAAATACACTCCGCAGGAAATTTCCGCACGTATTCTGCAGAAGCTCAAGAACGATGCTGAAGCATATCTGAACGACAAGGTGACCGATGCGGTTATCACCGTTCCCGCATACTTCAACGACGCTGAGCGCCAGGCCACCAAGGAAGCCGGCGAAATCGCGGGTCTGAACGTTCTGCGTATCGTGAACGAGCCGACCGCAGCAGCACTGGCTTACGGCCTGGACAAGGGTAAAGAAGACGAACTGATTCTGGTCTTCGACCTTGGCGGCGGTACCTTCGACGTCTCCCTGCTTGAAGTTGGCAAGGACGAAGACGGCTTCTCCACCATTCAGGTGCGCGCAACCAGCGGCGACAACCGTCTGGGCGGCGATGACTGGGATCAGCGCGTCGTGGACTGGCTGCTTGAGCAGGTCAAGTCCAAGACCGGTGCAGACCTCTCCAAAGACAAGATCGCTCTGCAGCGTCTGCAGGAGGCAGCTGAGCAGGCTAAGAAGGAGCTCTCCAGCGCATCCAGCACCAACATTTCGCTGCAGTACCTCTCGGTAACCCCCGAAGGTCCGATTCACCTGGACGAGAAGCTCTCTCGCGCAAAGTTTGAGGACCTCACCAGCGACCTGCTCGAACGCACCAAGAAGCCCTTCCAGGACGTTATTAAGGAAGCAGGCATCAAGGTTTCGGATATTTCCGAGGTTGTGCTCGTGGGTGGTTCCACCCGTATGCCCGCCGTGGCTAACCTGGTGAAGGAACTCACCGGTCGTGAGCCCAACAAGGGTGTTAACCCCGATGAGGTTGTGGCAATGGGTGCAGCCCTGCAGGCTGGTGTGCTCAAGGGCGACCGTAAGGACGTTCTGCTGATCGACGTGACCCCGCTGTCCCTCGGTATCGAAACTAAGGGTGGCGTGATGACCAAGCTGATCGAGCGCAACACCGCTATTCCGACCAAGCGTTCTGAGACCTTCACGACCGCTGAAGACAACCAGCCTTCCGTGTCGATTCAGGTGTTCCAGGGTGAGCGCGAATTCACCCGCGACAACAAGAACCTGGGTACCTTCGAGCTGACCGGTATCGCCCCCGCACCGCGCGGCGTACCCCAGATTGAGGTCACCTTCGATATTGATGCCAACGGCATTGTGCACGTCTCCGCAAAGGACAAGGGCACCGGTGCTGAGCAGTCCATGACCATCACCGGCGGTACCTCCCTCTCGAAGGAAGACATCGACCGCATGGTCAAGGATGCTGAGGCTCACGCAGAGCAGGATAAGGCACGCCGCGAGGCAGCCGACACCCGCAACGCAGCCGAGTCTGTGGCATACTCCGTCGATAAGCTCTTGAAGGAGAACGGCGAGAAGCTGCCCGAAGACGTCAAGACTGAGGTTCAGGGCGATGTCGACGAGCTCAAGAAAGCTCTTGAAGGTGATGACGACGATGCCGTGAAGTCTGCTCTTGAGAAGCTGCAGGCATCCCAGACCAAGCTGGGCGAGGCTCTGTACGCTTCCGCACAGGCAGAGGCTAACGCAGACTCCGCTTCTTCCTCCAAGGAAGATGACGAAGATGTGGTAGATGCCGAGGTTATCGACGAGGACGAAGACGAGAAGAAGTAATCATGGCTGAACACGAAAACACTGCGGGCGACCCGCTGGAGGAGGCATTCAACGCCCCCGCCGCCGAGGGTCACCCCGAGGCTGAGGAAGCCCCTGCCGTAGCCGATGCTGCGTCGGGGGAAACCCCCGAGCCGAGTGAGGAAGCACCCTCAGAGGATGCGAAACTCGCGGCAGAACGCCTGGACAGCCTGCTTCGCCTGCAGGCGGAGTTCACAAACTTTAAGAACCGTGCCGCCCGCGAGAAGGAGCAGCTTCGGGAATTTGTGGCGAGCGATATTGTGAGCCTGCTTCTGCCGGTGCTCGACGATATTGATGCCGCACGCAAGCACGGCGACCTACAGGAAGGCCCCTTCGCTGCGATCGCCACCAAGCTTGAGGATTCTCTCAAAAAAGAAGGCGTGGAACGCTTCGGTGAGGTGGGCGAGCCCTTCGACCCGAATATTCACGAAGCGGTCATGCAGCAGCCAACCGGCGAGGTAGAACCGGACCATATTTCGATGGTTCTGCGATACGGGTACCGCGTGAAAGACCGTGTGGTACGCACCGCCCAGGTTGCGGTGGCTGCCGCCGAATAAACACTCCGTAGAGCACACAACGGGCGGGTTCTTGAGAAATTGAGAACCCGCCCGTTTGCCGTATATTTCCGCGGATTTTTTGGGATTTCTCTTTCAAAATTGAGTCTAGTAGACTAAACTTTATATAGGATTAAAAACTAAGGTTGCGCCCTCTTAGGGGCAGTTACAAGAACCCCGGACGACGGGAAAGGAGAACACATGGCAAGCGAAAACTGGCTGTCAGAAGACTTTTACAAAACGCTCGGCGTGAAAGAAGACGCCTCTGAATCTGATATTAAAAAGGCCTACCGCAAGCTCTCACGCAAATATCACCCGGACCTAAACCCCGGGAACGAGACAGCAGAGAAAAAATTCAAGGAAGTTTCCGAAGCCTACGATGTGCTTTCGGATAAAAAACAGCGCGAAGAATACGACCAGATTCGCAAATACGGTGCCGCAGGGTTCGCTAACGGCGGCTTCGGAGGCGGCGCTGGCGGATTTGGCGGCGCCGGTGGTTTTGGCGGATTTAACGGTCAAAACGTGCACTTCACAACTAGCGGCGGTGCCGAAGGTATCAACATTGAGGATCTGCTTGGCGGGCTCTTCGGCGGCGGCGCGGGCGGTTCACGCCGTACCGCCGGGTTCACGAGTGCCGACTTTGGGGATGCCACCGGGTTCGGGGGCGCTCAAGGCTTCGGTGGCGGGCGCCAGCATGCCCCGCAGGATAACAACCTTTCTACCAGCACGCGCATTACCTTGCCGCAGTCGTACACGGGCACCAAGGCGACCGTGTTCCTGCCGGACGGTACGAGTACTGAGGCGCGCATCCCGGCGGGCGTGAAGGACGGGCAGAAAGTGCGTGTGCGTGGCAAGGGTCGCCCCGGCACCGGCGGCGATCTGATGGTGACCGTGCGCGTTTCAGATGACCCTCACTACAGCCGCGAGGGAAACAACCTAGTGTTGCGTGCCCCCGTGACCCTAGAGGAAGCCGTCAACGGCGGTGTGCTGGAAGTGCCCGTACCCGGCGGTAAAACCGTCAAATTGCGGCTGAATCCCGGCAGCGTGGGTCGTAAACTGCGTGCGAAAGGACGCGGGTTCAAAACCAAATCGGGCACCGGCGACCTGCTGGTGATCCCTGAGGTGCACCTGCCGCAGAATCTGAGCGATGAAGCGAAGGAAGCCTTCGAGAAATTCATTGCCCTGGCGCCGCAGGAGAACCCGCGTGAGGACCTTTTGAAGAAAGTTAGGTAGCTTATGAGTGCCCATAATAAGCAGT
>ERZ772956.2617-NODE-2617-length-11260-cov-2.122802_pt1 | contig 11260 bp, 13 predicted proteins | sample MGYA00580683_ERZ772956 | MGnify/ENA primary metagenome ERZ772956 (study PRJEB29015, sample SAMEA2738077) | human oral metagenome | biome: human oral; feature: human-associated habitat; material: saliva | place: China | collected 2212 ...
GTCGGCGGCGTTTTACCGGCAAACAGCGCGCCGACGCCCTGCAGGCGGTGCGCGAGTTTATGGACGCTCACCCTAACGCCCGCAGTCATATCGATATAGCCCCGCCCAAGCGCTCCCGATAAAAAAGCAGAGCGTTGTGTTCACAGCGTATTGCACAATTTTCAGCTTTTCAATTTGTGGATTTTTCCGATATTGCGCTGTGTCCACAACCGCGGTATGATAAGGCCATCACAAGCAAGCGCCGCGAGTGCGACGCACCACCTGAAAGGAGTTTTACCATGAAGCGCGTACACTTTGCATCCTATGAGCCGTTCCACTACTGGATCAACGGATATCGTCACACCAACATCCGCTCCCTCGCTGCCGAGTGGCAGCTTACCACCGAGCAGACCGACGCTCTTGCATCTAGACTGTCCGAGCTTGAGAGCGACATTTTCGGTTTCTGGGCTCGCTGCTATGAGAGCTCTGACTATAACTCTCCGGAGTACTTCCTTGACGCCATCGTGCGCGAGCTGGCTCGCTTCCGCTATGCACCGGCTTCCGGCTACGCCGATATCTATCCCGAGCTTGCGCCGATCGCCGACGATATCGACACGCGGCTTGCCGAGTGGTCCGACGATCCCACCGAGCACGACGAAAGCGATGCCGAGGCCGTCTATCTTTTTGATGCCGGCTGGGGTGGCGGCCTTGAGGATTCCGAAACTTTGTTCTTCGACTACGATTTTACATACCGCGATCTTTGCAGATATCGCAGCAGCCTTGACTCTTGCTTCCAGACCTATGTCATAGACAGGGCTCTTGATCAGTACAACGACGATGTAGACGACCTGGACGACGACGACCCGGACGACGCCGAGGCGCTTCGCGAAGCGGGATCACCCCCGCGCATGCGGGGAAAACGGCGCAGTGTAGAGCTCGCGACCTATGCCGAGGGGATCACCCCCGCGCATGCGGGGAAAACACATAAAGTCCATTGGTGCACTAAACAGCGTCAGGATCACCCCCGCGCATGCGGGGAAAACCGGTATCCCCACCGCTGTATCGCGAGCGAGTAGGGATCACCCCCGCGCATGCGGGGAAAACTTCTAATGTTGGCGTGACTGACGTTCGCGGTAAGGATCACCCCCGCGCATGCGGGGAAAACTCACGCAACTCACAAGCCCATAGTGTCCGCTCGTGGTTATCGTCCCGATCGGCTCATCAAGTCCCACGCCTATACTTTGCCCGTAGAACGTCGTAAGAAATCCCGCCGTTCCCGCTGCCGGAGTCTCTTCCGCTTCGCTTGCCTTGTCCATCACGCAACTCACCATACCGAACCGGTCTTTTGTCGTGATTGTCGCAATCGGATCCGTAATCTGCTGCCCGCATCCCGTGCCGTAGTATTTGACCAGGAAGGCCGCAACCTCTTCACTGCGGTCTTCCCCCGCCGCCCGGACTTCGATGCCCTGCTCCGGTCTTTCTGTATTTCTTCTAAAAACGCCTTCCTCGGTCTGAATACCCCCGTTTTCGCACTGTTTCTGCTCCGATTTCTTCTCTACGCACACGCTTACAAGCGAATAGCGGTTTGACGTGTCAATGGTCTTAATCGGCTCCGTGACGACTTGACCGCGCGCATCTCCCGCTTTCGTCTCGCCGTGATACTGAATCAGGAACGGGAACGCCTTCTCTTTATCCAGGAAATACGGGTGCGGGCTCTCGACAATGTACTTGCGGATCCCGTTCGCAATTCGTTTCAGCGTCGCTTCCTTCAACGGGCGCTTCCGCGTAAAGATTGACTCTCCCAAATCAGAGAAATCCAGGCACCCCGCGACCGGCACCCACTTTTTCAGTCCGCCGCTTCCGTCCTTGCTGTGTGTCGGCTTTGGAAATGTTATCGGCTTGCCGTCACTCCGCAGTACCGCATACCACCGCTTGCGCGTTGTCGCCGCTCCATAGTCAGCCGCTACCAGAATCCGGCTGTCAAATGTGAATCCGAGCTCACGCATTGCCCTTATGAACTTCTGATAGTCCTCGCCGTTCCGCTCTTTAATTCTGTGCCCGCTTTCGTCCAGCGGGCCCCAGTCCTGAATCTCTTCCACATTCTCCATCAGCAGGATTTTGGGTAGATGCCCCGTAGCCTCTCGAATCTGCTTGCACAGCCGATGCACCGCCCACGGCAGCATTCTCAATCCGCGCTCTCTCGGCTGCCCGCCCTTCGCCTTGCTATGGCTTGTGCAATCCGGGCTTGCCCACATCACATCTACAACGTCATCCGGCTGTAGATAATTTGCGAGATCAACCTTGAAAACGTCCTCTGTTAGATGCAGCGCTTTCGGGTGATTGACAGTGTGCATTCTGATTGCTTCCGGATCATGGTTAATCGCAATGCCCACCTCAACACCCGCCATCCTAAGGCCTTCGGAAGCACCACCCCCTCCGGCGAACGCATCAATCGCAATATGACTCACAGCTCAACCCCCTCTATCCTCTCGAACGCATCCGCGTTGATTATGTAGACCCATCGCTTTTCTGTCGTATGTATCGCATAGCCCCACGGGAATACAGCCTGCTGCAGTCCCTTGCTCACAGTCCTCTGATCCACGCCCAGTATCTTTGCTGCATCCGGAACAGTCATCTTTCTGATTGCTCCCCGGCGGCGCGCTCTCGCGTGCTCTTCCGCCGTTTCCTTCACGGGCTTTATCTCCCGCCGCATGAAATAGTCCGCGTCCAGTCCCAGCGCAATTGCCATTTCTCTCTGTACCTTGTCGGGCGGCACTCTGTCGCCCGATAGGTACTGACTGATTGCGCCCCGAGACTTTCCCGTAAGCCCCGCCACTTGCACTTGCTTAAGCTGCAGTTCCTTCATGGCTTGCCTTAGTCTCTGCTCGAACATTGCTTATTCCTCTTAACTTTTCTCCGGTTCCCGCCGCATGGCGTCACAAATCGTTACCCCATAGGTTTTGTCTTCGTCCTCTACATGGTCGGCGAGCGCCTTTCGCGGATTTGCGTAGCCAAGTATCTCTGCTATGTCTTTTCCGACAAACCAGGTATCTCCCTCTCTGTCCAGCGCCCTAACCTTTCCGAACTCAGGGTTGTCGAAAACCTTCACTTCGCTCACGCTCTCACCTCCGCTTTTTAGCCTTCTTCCTCTTTTCTCACGTCAATCCCTGTGCACGCCTTAAAAATCCCTGCATCAAAGTTCGGCAATGCTTTGACCGCTTCCCGCTCCCACACCTCCAGTGACTTCCACCAATCATTTACAACCTTGGTTTTCTCTTCACCGGTTAACGGCGCATGTAGGTTTCTGTATATTTCGCCGTCTGCCTGTTTTTCTGCCTCTACGCGAACGCCCACTTTGAACATCAAGCCCCGCATGACTCTTTTTGCTTCGCTTCTGTCCCAATCTTCCTGCGTCCAATTCGACAGTTTGTTGAACATGTAGAGCTTTTGCGGCTCTGTATTAAAGCATCCGCAATTTCCATCCCCCACGTTGTAATCCCCTGCATTCCTGTCCCCTTGATTTCCGCCCCCCGTGTTCCAGTCCCCTACATTCGAAAACCCGGCGTTTCCGTCTCCCACATTTTGGTACCCAACGTTCAGGTCTCCGAAATTACAGCTGCCGGAATTGCTGTCCCCTCTGTTACTGTCTCCGGAATTGCAGTCACCAACGTTCATGTGCCCGCTGTTATAATCCCCCAGGTTCTTTTTCCCGGCATTTCCAAGCCCGCCATTCCCTGCATTGTCACGCATGCCTATCATGTCGTCGTCTCCGTTCTTTCCAACGCCTTCTCACTTGCCAGGCATTCTGCCTTCTTTCTTGCTCGTTCCAGAGCCACAAGCGCCTGTTTTTTCATCCGCCTTGCTCCGCTCCCTTCCACGGTTACCACCCGCTCCAGCCCCTTCCGTGCAACATCCATTAAGGCAATCGATCCCATGATCAGCGTTGTGTCGATATGTTTCTGACCTTCCATTGTCTTTTCCTGCCTTCTTAGTTTTCTCCCCATTCTGCATCCCACTCCGAATCCATCGCGTCCGTTCGGATACAGTCATTGTCTTCCGGCTCTTCGGAAATCAGCTTTTTGGCTTCCGCGAAATATCGTTTCGCCGCACGCAACTCCTTCTCAACGGTTCTCAGTTTCCAAACATCTCTTCCAACGTCTTCCTGTCGAATGCTCTTTGCACTTTGCAAGCCTTGCCCCGCAAACATTTCTGCTCGCGCGATCACTTCCACCGCTTCCCCGGGAATCATCCAATCATTGATTGCCACATTCCCCAGCATCAGCTCTCTGACATTGAAAAGAATCAGGTTGATAAAATGCTCCGCGCTATTCCTCTTCCAGCCGCTCATTGTCTGCACGTTGACTGACATTTCAGCCGCGTATACGCCGGCCTTTTTTGTTTCCGTCATTCCCTTGGCTACGCAAGCGCGGAACTTTGCCCGCTCTTCACTTTCTTTCGGGTTGTCGCTCTCCCAGCTGACCACTGTAAGAACTTCTCTCCGAATCCATTTGCAAAAAGCTTCGGCTTTCATGCTCTGTGCCTCTGCCACCATCATTCGAAGCCCGGGCTCATCAATCAGCGCAACAATGCGGTCTTTTCCCTTGTCATCCCGAACAGCTTCATACCAAACGTCATCCGGTTCCAGGAATCCATGTAGCGTGCGATCATACCAAAACCCCACCGCGTTACACACGTCTTCCAAGAAAAGCCCCCGCCCGTCTTGAATTGCTACGGTGCGAACCTTCCCAAACAGCTTGTTCCGGAAGGTCTTCACCTTTAACACGCGCGCCTCTCCTTTCTTCATGCCGCTCCCTCTGCGCTCACTGTTTCAGCGCTCTCTTCTTTTCTCTCTTCTCCGAGTCCGCGCTTGCCGTCATGTATCCTTCCATAAAGCCCAGCATCACGCGCTGCGTCGTATCGTCCATCTTTTTCAGCATCTCCAGAATCCGCTCAAGCTGCGGTCTCTGCTTGTAGTCAAGTAGCTGTTCCATGGCTGTCTCCTTTCTTGTGTTCTCTTGTACACGTTTCGTGTCTCTGTAACCATACTATGTGTTTTTAGGACGCTTGTCAATAACTTTTTGTTGTCTGGTAACATTTCTTCGTGTATACTCTATCTAGGAGGGAACACAACATGGAAACAATCAATACTCGTATTAAGCGCTTGCGCATTGCGCTCCATTTGACGCAAGACGAACTCGCGTCTCGCCTTCACATCAAGCGCAGCACAATCGCCAACTACGAAAACGGGCGCAATGTCCCCGTTGACGCTGTAAAGGCACTTATCTATAGGGAATTTTCTATTTCTCCCGATTGGCTTGAGAATGGCACCGGCGAAATGTTCGCTCCGGATGCATCATTCGACCTTGACGCCTTCGTGCGCAACCACGGCGCCACTGACTTGGAACTGCGCATTGTCAAGGCTTTCTTTTCCGTAGACCAGGACACGCGGAATGTGTTTCTGGAACAGTTTCAGAGATTTCTTGCGGAAAAAGAAAAACCGCAGGCGGTCCCGAAGACCCCTGCGGAAATGACGGAAAGCGAAATTCATGCGCACGCACTCGAAATCGAACGGCAAATGCTGTTAGAAAAAAGAGCTGCGGAAGGATCCTCAGCATCGACGCCCGACGCTATCGACGCATGACCCGGTAATCGGCACAACAAAAAAAGACCACCGCAGTTGGCGCTGCGGCGGTCTCTCCCAGACCAAACAAGAATATCTGATCCAGTGATGCTACGCTTATTTTATCATATTCCTGTTTGGTCCTTCAAGGAATAGGACTATGGGAAAACGAAATCCAAACAATTACGGCTGTGTCACAAAGCTAAAAGGCAAGCGCTCCCGCCCTTGGATTGTCAAGGTTACGGTCTACGACTCGGAAGGCCGTGCGCGGCAAGTGCCCGTTGACTATGCCGAAACAGAAGAGCAGGCAAACATTATCCTCGCTCAGTACAATAACAACCCTTGGAATATTGATCGGAACAAGGTTACGTTGCTCGAACTATACCGGCGCTGGTCAGAAGTTCAGCTCTCAAAACTCGGAAAATCAACCCGGGCTGCTTCTAGAACCGCATTCAACCACTGCCAAAAGTATTACGGCATGAAATACCGCTCCCTCCGCGCTTATCACATGCAGGATTGCATTGATAACTGTGGGCGCGGGTATGGCGTCCAGGCGCAAATCCGCACTCTGTGGAGACACTTAGACCGTTTCGCGTTTGAATGCGATATCATAGAGAAAATGTACTCTCAGATTATAGCCACAAGCACCGAGGCCCCTGAAACCACCCGCTCCCCGTTCACTCCCGAACAAATCTCCGCTTTATGGGATATTCAGGATCAGCCCTATGTTGACACAGTTCTCGTATTCATCTATACAGGTTTCCGGCTGACCGAACTTCTTGACATGAAAACGGAACAGGTTGATTTAGAGCAGCGCACATTCAAAGGCGGAATTAAGACGGCTTCAGGCAAAGGGCGCATTGTCCCGATTCACCCCCGAATTTATCCCTTTGTTAAAAATTGGGCAAGACAAGGCCACAAATATTTAATTCTCTTTGACGGCATTAAGATTAAGCCCGTAAGCTATTATCCTCACTGGAACGAAGTGATGCAACGAATCGGTGCTTCCGGCAAAACTCCGCATGAAGCCCGCCATACTTTTGAGACAATGCTCGACAATGCGCAGGGCAATCGCAAGTGCATTGATATGCTCATGGGACATAAGTCTCGTGACATCGGCAATCGCGTCTACAATCATAAGACGCTCGACCAACTACGGGAAACTATCCTGCTTCTCAAATAGTTTCGCTGTGAACTAGTAACAATTAAGAAACAAAGAACCCACGAAAGCCTTGTAAATACTAGCTTTCGTGGGTTTTACAATACATTGTGCGCAACCTGAGAAGCTGCGTCATAATTCAGCGAAGGATCTGCAGCAACCATGCGTCCGAACAGCGCAATTTCAAATCCGGGAATATCTTTCAGTGCCTTCTTAAAAGATTCTTTTTCCTCACAACCATCCGCTGCTAGCTGTGCCAATGCCTGAATCTGTGCACTGCTGATGAAAAATAACGCGTCTAACTCCGCCTTTTTCCCCTTTTTCTCATCAATCTTGACCTTGAGTCCTGCTTTCGTCAAAGCATCGATTGCCAGCTTCTCACCGTTCAGGCCGGAGTTCAACTTCTGTATCTCCTCTGCCAGCAATCCAACCACTTTCTTGCTTCTCTTAGAGAGCTCCTCCTCCGTCATTACCTCCTTGAAGTACTCGCGCATTGCATGCTTCCATGCCTGAGAAGAAACCCTCGCTCGCGTGGTTCCACCGTAAATAGCGGTCTTCGGACTCCCGGTATCATCGCGGTTGATGCAGCTCGGCGGAACCGTCTGAATCACATGCAGGTCCACAAACAATCTATTCTTATCCATAATCTATATCCTTTCCGGTCTTTATGACCTCACCTGAGTTATACTTTGCTCTTTCCTACAGCAAATCCCGACGCTTTACTCTTTCGCCCCGGTTCCTGCCTCATCTTCATCCTTCTCGCGATAGGATAGTTCCCTGTAAAAATCACGACCCCATTTAAGCCGCACATTGTCAAGACGATTCAAGTCCTGATACTCGTACAAATCTCTCGCTAATGCCGCATAGTCCAACGGAATGCTCTCGCGCTTGCAAAGCTGAATGATATTTCGTAAATGCCAACTGAACTCCGTCAAGTCTGCCGAGGTGACAACCACATTGAAACGCCGAATGACTGCCTCTTCATTCCCATTCGATTTTCGTGCCAACTGTCCGACTGCGCGTCCCAACGTATTGTTCTCCAGATACATGAATTCGCTGTGAAGATCTTTTCCCTGCTGATGCAATGCGTAAAGTGTCAGCGCTGTATATACCGCCTTCTCCGCTCGACTGGGTTCATTCCCTCTTCCTTCCAGTTCCTCCGGCAATCCATCGAATAATAAATCCCAGAGCTCCGGCACCGCTCCCGGCTGCTCACCGATACCGCGCCGCATCTTTGCAAGCTTTGCACGAACCACAGCATCTCTCGGATTCTGTTGCAACTGCAATAGCTTGAACTTTACAAATCCGGAGATACGACTCGCCTTGCTTAGTACCTTCTGTTTTTCCTCCATGCACGCCTCCTTTAATTCTTGTTCACGCTCCGCAAAGCAGGATATAACTTGTTAATTTTACGCACCATGACTTCAAATGCTTTCGGAGCCGAGTAATAAATTTCTCCCTGTTCTCTTCCTACCATTGCGACTAAACCCGCATTGCGCGTCAGCTCTCTTCCGAGCACCAACGCACGCTCTTTCGCCTGCCGCTGCCATTCCAGTATCTTTTCTTCCATCGCTTCACCCAAACTACTCGGTTCAATCGAATTCAGCCATGCACGGAAAGGAAAATCCAGGGCAGCGTAGCAAGTTTCTCTTGCATCCGGAAAAGCACTCCCACCGGTATCATTTCCCGCTGCGATGGTTAAATCTTTTGCCAGTCCTCCGACAATGCCGGCAAGCTTATCGCAACTTTCAACCTCACTTTTAATTCGTGATAGCCAGGCTTCTCCGGAATTCTGTCGCATCTCTGTAAGCAGACCGGCGGCAAATGAAAGCCGATCTTCAAACGCATCATTAACAAAAAAGTCCTTGTCCCCGTACTGCACGGAAACAATTCTAAAGTTGCACTGCCGTTTTTCCCCTAGCTTAGCCTTCTTGTAAAGCGCCTGGTTCCACCTGACAATTCCCGGAAGATAGGTTCCTTCCTCCGCACAAAAAATCGAAGTAAATTCTCTCCACATCTGTATACCGGCTCTGTGTCGTCTCGGCTGATACTGAATGATTTTTTTATCTGCCGTTTTTCCCCAAAGAGTCATTTGTTCTGTCGTAGCGCTTTCCTTCGGGAAGAAATCCCCACCTAGCAGCGTAAATCCATCTACGGCGAATTCATCAGCTCGATGCAATAAAAGCCGTCTCGACTGTAATGTTAGTAATTCTGCCTGATTTTCCGGCAATTGTATCTCTTCTCTCTCTTTGTAAGGCGCCTTTTCTTTCTCCCAAACTGCAATATTCTCTTGTTGCCACGCTTTGCTCCCATCTTTGAGAAAAGTGAGATTTAAGAGTAATGTTTCAAACAGCGTTTTTCCGGCAGCTGTGATGATACCTAATTTCCCAAGCCATCCGGCTCCGGGCGAGGGCAGCCCCTTTTTCTTTGGCTTGGCTGAAGTATCATCAAATCCATTGAGATATAAGAGCCATCTTGCCGCTTCCGCATTGGAAAGCACTTTCTTACCTTCGCCCGCCCGCGTCGAAAATAAGCGCAGCTTGTTGCTACTCTCTGAAATCTCGCCGTTTAACTTAGAAACTTCATATTCGGTTCCCGTTTCTGCGCTGGTTGCCTGCCAAAACGGTCTCTCCTCATGAAACAACCAGAACCGTTCCCGCCACTGTTCCAAGTAGTCTCGAATCGGCTCTTCCGGAAAATGTCCCAAGTCATACAGTGCTTTCCAACGCCGAAACACCTCATCCTCTAACTCATCGTCCTCCAAATCAAACAGGAGGTTCTCTTCGCCATTCTCATCCACCCGAGAAAAGGTGCAGTGCAAAACTGCAAGTAGTAGGCGTAGCATTGCCACGTCCTGCGCAGCCGTTTCACCGGCCAAATCCTCATACTCATGCGCGTGGACAAAGACATCCTTTAGCGATACTTCTTCGACACGACAATCTCGTGTTCGAACCCGTATCCACGGCTCATCCAGCAGGTTAAACTCAGGTTTTATCATCCGCAGCTCCTTTCTCATAAAACAGACCTTCCTCCTCCGAATACCATAGGCGAAAACCCGCAAGTTCTGTTTCCAACTGTTCGTTCAACAGGAGAAATGATTCCTCTCTTAACATCGGATCGTGCTTCCACTCACCGGATAACACAAGCTCATTCATTGGTTTCAGCGCTTCGAGAGTCTTTTTGATTTGATATTCACGGCAAAGCGCGCCAGGTAACTTTACACTTTGCCGCAACATGTCTCGTTTCTCTTCCGGAGAAGGAATACGTTCCACCGGAAGTCTCTGCCCCTCGTGTTGCCAGGGAAGATAGTGGATTTCGTTTCCTCTTTGTACAAATAGGAGCGCTTCGATGCTGTTTTCTGAGTCTCTTACCTGCGCCTGTGCTTCCTCCTCGTCCAATTTGGTATCCACATTGCTAATCCAGTTCTCAAGATTTCTTCTGGGTTTATCGAGGCAATAAGAATCTGCCTTCGTCTTTTTATGTCCGGTCTTTTTCTCTTCTTCCTCTTTCGCCCTTCCGTACATTTCCTTCTCAGCTTCGGTTTCCCAATCCGGTTTCCAGTCGCCATAGCAGTCCTGCACCAAATTCGGAATATCCGTTGGCAGTGTGATTTTATCCGGCAAACGCTTTTTGGTTCTCATGAGGAGATAATCCCCATAAATGGCGCGCGTTCCGGACTCAAACGCATCTTCATCCGGCTCTATGACATAGCATTGTGCTACCTTCAGCTGTTCCGGCCGCATATCGTCGTGTACCGGGTGGCGATGTAAGCGTCCCAGACGTTGCAGGAGTAAGTCCATGGGGCAGATGTCTGTGAACATCACATCTCCGTCGATATCCAAGCTTTGTTCCAACACCGATGTTCCGATTACGATCAAGCGGTCTCGCTCCGCTTTGGTGGAGCGCTTTCCTAGTTTTTGCAACAATTCACGCTCACGCGCTGCGCGATCCGGCATCAAAAAAGCACTGTGCAGGAGAATAATCTCCAAATCCGGCATTTGCTCCCTAACTTCTTTGGCAAACTCTTGCGCACGGCGTATGGTGCTCAATATCACAATGGCGCAGCCGCCGTCCCGTAGCTTATCTCGCAGCGTTTGAATGCGCTCCGATTCTTTGACTTGTCGAATTGCTACGCTTCGCGATGCACTCTGTAGTCGCAGTCCCTTTTGATGAACCTCTTTTCCGTCGGTCCAGGTGAGCAGCGGATACGCACGCGAATATCTCCAATCCGCTTCTTCGCCTTGCGTAAACCGCTTCTCACGCTCGCGTTTTTCTCTCTTAGATGTGTTCAGATAGGCATCCACAAAATCAATGCGCCTTGAAGCAGGCAAGGTAGCTGAGAGAAGAATTACCGGCACATGATAAGCACCGAGCCAGCAAAGAGCCCGCTCAAGGTACACGCCCATGTAGGCGTCGTAGGCATGCACCTCGTCGATCACGACGAAGCGCAGATCGCCAAAGAGCTTTGGAATCGCCGCATGCCGATGCAGGAGGAGCGCCTC
>ERZ772956.2618-NODE-2618-length-11257-cov-2.701214_pt1 | contig 11257 bp, 10 predicted proteins | sample MGYA00580683_ERZ772956 | MGnify/ENA primary metagenome ERZ772956 (study PRJEB29015, sample SAMEA2738077) | human oral metagenome | biome: human oral; feature: human-associated habitat; material: saliva | place: China | collected 2212 ...
CTGTTAAAGGTTCTATTGTGAGTGAACACGGTTTGTTACTCCCAGAGAAAGATTTAGTTCTTAATTTTATGGAATATGGATTTTTTGCAGGGGTTAGCAATCTGTATGCAACTTTAGAAACTTATGGCGACTTAGTTCGAGGTGTTCTTGCTAATTCTACTAGTGAGTTAGACTTTCAGTTAACTTATAACAAACTGTCTTGGTTTGCAAGTATTCAAAATCGTAGAGGTGGAGAAGAAGTGCCTCACTTAATCGGGGGTATTGTACAAGGTAAATATAGCTCTCCTAGTGTTTTTGGTTTAGGTTCACCTGGGTTCATAGCAAAAGGTAATAAATTAGAGGTTGATTATAGTAATATTGATAGGTTCTATGAAGGTGTTCTTAATTTAAAAGTTAGTTTGGAAGAACTTATGTCTGTATATAATTTATTTGTTAAGAAATTGGAAGAGCAGCGCGCTAAAAATTAATTTTCTTTCTTGTCTAAGTCTTGCATTTTCCCTCTAAATATGTTAAAATTGAGAAAATGTAGTTTAGATAGGATTTTAAAAGTATGTTAGTTCGTAGCCGACCTTTCAATGCGGGTTTGGAGTTTATTGTAGACTCAACCGTGTACACCTTGGCTCATAAGAGTCATAGTTTAATTCAGAAAATGGACTTAGAAGACTTGGATAGTAATAGTATTCTGAGATACAGACCTGTTCAAGTTTTTTCTATCTTGTACCTTAAAGGGGTATCCACATCGGTCGCAGTAACTGTTTATAGTGAAAAAGAGGGTTGCAAACGTGCAAACCCTTTGTCTGCTAAAACTTACCAAGTTGTTCGAGAGCAGTGGTTACGAAATAACAAACTCCAAGGTTTTTCTCGGATGGAGACTCCAACACCAGATGGGGTGATTGTGCAAGAGATAATGGTGGTCGGTCTATGATAAAAACAAAGATTACTCCAAAAGACTTGTACAATCGTTACTTACAGATGCGAAGCGCAGTAGAAGTTTTGAAGGTCATGTTATATGACTACGGTATTTCTTACTCTCCCACTATTGTTCGCAAGTTTGAGTTGTCTCAATATATAGTTGCTCAGTTGAAAGAGTTAGGTTTTACCGATTACCAAGACCAAAAGAGTGCGGTATCCTTGGTGTTGAACCTCAATTATTTGGAGTATGTTCAGAAGGTTGTAAAACCTGACCATCCTTTCCAAGTCGGCTTGAATCTGGTTGTTTCGTATTTACAGTACAAACAAGAGGTAGACTACTTAGAGAGTATGTACTCTTTTAACGATTTGAGAAATAAAGGTTTTCTGAAAGGAAAACCTCAAACAAGACAAGTTAAGGTTTCTGAGGGTAAAGTAAAAAGAGAAGTACCTTTATGGTTGCCAAAGACTTTGAATGATGAGATTTCGATTCATGATGGTTACACTGAGGTGGAAGAGTCCTTACATAATGTGTATTATCAGTTTCTAACTCGGTGCGCTAAAGAGAGAGGGGTATCCTTAAAGGTTGGATGGACTTTCTTAAAGGGTGTTAAACGAGTGCAAGAGTCTTCTTTGTTACCTTTAATTTTAAGGGGTTCAATTGAGGTTCAAAATGAACGTATTTGTAAGGTATTAGACTTCCTTCGCACCGATAAAGGGGAATTTCCTTATTCTTTGGTTTATGAAGACTTACTAAAAGCTCAAACTAAGGTGTTAGAGAAATATGCAAAAGAAGAATCTGACTTGATGGTTCGGAGTATTACTCCATTTAAGGTTTCATTTTCACGGGGAGGTTTAGGTTCTTACCCTTTGTACTACAATTACATTTGTTGGGATTATGATAATAATTGTTCATTGCCCTCGGTTAACTGTTTCAAAGGCTTAGGTGGCGAGTTTACGAGGGTTTCCTTTGCAGGCGCAACTCCTTATTACCTAAGAAATGAAGAGGGTAAACAAGAACTTTTTTACAAGATAATTAGCAAGTCTCAACTTCACAGTGGTAATGTTCACTTAGAAGATTATTTAAAAGAGTTTTCTCAACTGTTTGGTCGGTACTTTGGAAATGAAGGTTTACTTATTCCTTTAGCACCAACTAGAACAAATTTGATTAAGCAAAGTTTAGAACGATTAGAAAAGAAAGGGGTCTCCTTAGTTGACTCGGATAGTTAGTTGTGGGAGAGGTTTGCAGTTAGCAGCTTCATCCTTTAAGCAGTTGGACTCAGAAGATATTGAGTTGACTCATTATCTTGGTTCTGATTTTAATTTATTACCGGTTTATTTTAGTGTAGGAGGTTCTTACCCACTAGAAGTTGAGGGTATCCTACCTAGTCAATCGAAACTCGGAGCAAGACTTTCAGATGTGTCCTATTGTGTGAAAAGTGTTATTTCCTCTAAGTTTGGAGGGTTAGATATTCAAAGTCAGGTTTCTATAGTGGTACCCAGTACAGAAAAAGGTCGCTTTAGCTTAGATACGTTATCTGAGGGGTTTGGAGGTTTGTCCTTACCTTTCTTGGAGTTAAAGGTTTCTGAGGACTTGCGTTTAGTTTTTTCTGAGGTAGGTGAGTTAGAACACTTTTGGTCTACTTTGAATCATGTGCAAAAAGAAAACAGGTGATAGAAAATGCAAAACAAAATGGTTGTTTTAGCTTTGTTAGATACTGCGAATCCTACGGACACAAATGACTTATACAGTCCAAGTGGTTACGCATTAGCCCTTGCGGTATCTAATATTTCTCGACAATTTAAGAAAAAGTCAGTACAAGCTGAAATTGAAAAACAGTTAAAATTAGATGATGATTTAACTTATACGATTATTCAAGGTTCATCATTTCCATTGGCAGTAAGTAATAACTTGTGGGAGTGTTTGAACACCTTAAGAGTTTCCCAAGATGATGACTTGTCTGATTACGATTTGGAGTTGAATACCTCAGAAGGTGGGGTTATTTTCAAGGTTGAAGGTGTCTTTACAGATAAGCAAGGACTTCTCAAGGGGGTATCCAACTTCAAGTCGGTCGCAGACCGTCTGATCGATAAAGACTCTATGGATTTAACCGAAGAGCAGGTTGAATTTATGGAAGAAGTTAAATCGAACATTAGGTCTTTAGCAGAGTTAGAGTTAGCTTTGAATGAGGGTTCTAATGGTGGTTCTCTTGCTCGTATTTCCGATGAGATGGAGGAGTTATTAAGTTCTCGTAAAGACAACTCAGAGTTTCGTAAGTCTTGGGAGTCTTTAAGAGAACAGTTGTTAGAAGGTAGTTCTAAGAACTTTATTGGGTCTGTACCTTCTCATTTGTTAGTTGAGGTGGAAAGTCCACTTGATGTTTATGAGGACTACACAGATGAAGCTTCTGTAGAAGATGCACGCGCTATTATTGGTGCGCAACTGAAAGGACTTCTACCGTATCAATACGGTATTGGTGGTTCTATGAACTTGAATTTACAAGGTTCAGTATTGCGCGAAAATGTCTACAAGCAGTTTGGAAATAAGGGTATTCAATACGATAAGTACCATATTAAAATGCTCCAAAACACTCAAAAGCTAAGAGACTATTTGACTTATGGAGAAGCAGTTTTTCTTTATATGGTTGCAAAAGGTGGCGAAGTAGAGTTACCAACTACTGAGATTGATAGTGTGTTTAAGTCTGTGCTGAAGGTTGGTTTAGAAAGTCAAAGAGACTTTCTAAGAACTTGGTTTTATGCTCCAAAAGGAGACTTAACCAACTTGTCTGAGGTTTACACACAAGCCAGTAGGGTATCCTTAAAAGACTTTGCAACTTTCTGTCATGATTACTTAAAGTTTGAGTTTTACTTTGGTTTCTTGTATGTTTTGTATAGTGACAATTTGTTCAACTGTATTCAAGAGGGTTTACCAGATTTCACAAGTACCATTTCAAGACTTGAGTTTGCTAAGTTGATGGATAAAATTTCAGATTAGTTAGAATAGGTGGTTTAGACGATTGGTATTTAATAAAGAACAAGAGCAGTTATTGTGGAAAGTTGGGGAGTTCTTAGCAGAGAATGGAAAACCTTTAGGTTTTCTTAACTCTGAGGGATTCAATCCTAGTTTCTCGGTATCTGGCACGCAATTAGAGCTTTTAATTGCGAAAATGAGAGCGCAAGCTTTGAATGACTTACCTTTTGAGATTGGTTCTTCTAAGAAGTTTGAAGACTTGCGATTTGGTTTGTGGTTGTTAGCAAATACGTACTGTTATGTAGTAACTTCTCCACACAAGTCCAAAGAGTTGCAAGGTTTCAATTTAGGGAAACAAGACGTTCGTTTTGGTTCTTTAGCTTTACCTTTATTGGAAAGTGCAGTAGAGGTTACAGATAGGCAGAAAACAAGTCTGAAAAAGATTTACACTGAGTTTGGAGAAACTTTAAATCAAGGTTTGTTAGCCTTTCCTACGATTAGCATGTCTAAAGGTAAGTTGTCTTTCCCTCGAAAGAAGGTGTCTTTCATTGAGGGTGAGTACATGGTTCTTCCGGTATCCGTAGTTAACGGTTACGTTTCGAAACTTAAAGAAAAGTCTAAACAAGGTATTGTGACGATTGATGCTCACCGTGTCGGTGGGGCTTTGAGAGAGTTTAACTTAACGGCTGATATTTCAGTAGCAGTTAAACTTTATACAGGTTCTTTATTGCTAGAAGATTTTGAGACTGTAGGGTATTCTTTATCTCATATCTCGGTTTACCAAGAAAGTAAAGTTAAGATTATGAAAGGTCTCACTCGCTTATTGTTGACTTTCTATGATTTAGGGATTGCAGAAGATGATTACCCACAAAGACAACTTTCATTGAGTCGTATTCGTAAAATTACTTACTTAGGTAAGGATGAACAAGATAAGAAAATTCGTCAGTTAAAACGTTACGCTTTAATGTCTGAGGATGCTATGGTTCGTCAAATTGTACACTTAGCTAAGTCATGGTCATTTGAGCACCAAACAGAATTCTTGGTGGAGAGTTTAGCTCGGTTGAAACGCGTTTCTGATGTTGATACAAGTGTAAGTAAGTTTGAAATTAAGTCTCTGATTGAGTTTCAAATGCGCTTTAGTGAATGTATTGAGTATTACTCTACTGCTTACTTGCGAGTTGTATATGATATGCTTCAAGAAGAACCAGAGCGTTATAACTTTATCACAGGTAGAAGTGAAGATATATCAGGACTCAGTGGAGCGGTATCTTCTGAGCCTGTGGCAATACCAGATGTGCTAGAATTTTAAGTGAGGTCGATTTTTCATGGATAAAATTAAAGAACTGTGGGGTAAGAAAGGGATTCGCTACACGATTTTGGGTGTTCTTTCCCTAGTATTGTTGATTGTAGGTGTTCGGGCTTGTAACCAAGCTAAGAAGTCTAACTCCGATACAAAGACAGAAACTACGGAAACTAAAAGCCGTAGAGATAAAAGTGTGGCTTTAACTCCATTTGAAGAGGAACAAAAACGTTTGATTCGTAAATACGGTGAAGCAGGGGAAGGTTACTACTGGTCTGAGGATGGTACTCGTATGGCTTTGGGTGATCAAAACCTTTCCGAAACTGAGGTTATTCGGACTTTCTTACGTTCTCTATCTACCTTAGACTTTGCAACTGCGCAGAAATACTCTTATAAAGACCAAGTGTTGAAGACCTTAAACGCTTATTTCAACTCTGAGTCTGAGTTTACTTACTCCGAATCCTTTAAAAAGGCTATGTACCAACAATTTTTACTTAGCATGGAGATTGAGGGTATCGAGAGCCAAGCTACTTTTGCAGATGATAAGAGTAGTGTAACGGTTAAAATTAAAGCTTTAGATTTATCTAATAAGGACTTTTGGAAAGAGGATAAAGATGCTTTGATGAAAGGTATTTACTCTTACAGAAAGACAGAAGCAGACTCAACTAAGGCTAGAAATTTCTTGTATGAGTATGTTACGAATTATTGGAAGTCTGAAGTTGCACAGAAGAAAGCTATTACGATTAACTTGACTTTGATGAAAACTGGAGCTGGTGGTTGGTTAGTGTCTAACGATATGGATTTGGACAACTACGCTAAGTATAGCGAGGGTGAAACTGTTATTAACAACATTCTTAAAGACTATGACTTAGAGATTGCGAAACGACCAAAAGCTTTTGAAGATTCTTCATTTGACTCAAGTAGTGTCTTGAATAAAGATAGAAAACTTAAATCCACAACTTCATCTACAACATCATCTAAAACTGAAGGTGGTTCTTAACATGAGTATTGATAAGGTACAAATGTATGTAGACAGGCAAGTTAAGTCTAAATACCGTAAAGGGTACTTAGAGTTGTTGGGTCTCATTCAAGACAAAGACACCATGCAAGGTTTACATACACTTGGCTCCATAGATAGAGTAAGTCAATTAGTTGGTATTGGAACGAATAATCGAGCAGAGAATTTTCCTTTTGATGATATTTTTTTAAGTGTTACGGAGAAATATGAACAACAAGCACAATTGGAGTTCAATAAGGAATATATGCATCGAATTGAAGAATTGGATAAATTAAGAATTTCTGATGCGGTATCTCAACTCTCTCAAAGTTTGCAGCCTTCGTCACTTGGTTCCTTCAAAGATTTTAAATCTAATTTAAGTTCTAATGAAACTGATAAGGGTAATGATTTGTTTTCTGAAGGTAGTTTTGAAATTCCGAGTTTACAAGAGGATGAGTACGAAGAGGTTGAAAGTTTTGATGAGGTTGATTCTGATGAGTTCTTAAGTGCAGAGGATAATTCAGACTTTGTTGTTTCAGATAATGATACAGGTGAACCTGTTTCTTTCTTATCTTTATTTTCAGACTTAGAATAGTGGTTTAGGTGGTTATACAGATGTTTTATGAAAAGAACGATTTTAAAATCCTGTTAGGGTCAGATGCCTTAGATGGTTGTACAGATTTAAGAAGTGCGTGCCGAAGAGGTTTTGAGTTGTATTTCAAAAGATTGAATGAAGTGCAAACTGTGGAAACTTACTCATTGAGACAGTTGCGCTTTGTAAAATCAAGACAAAGAGATAGCCAATTCGGTATCTCATTTAAAGGTGCTTTTCCGTTCTCATTTGAGGTTGATTTAGACAATGCTAAGATGACAGTTAATCCATTTTTCTTGTCTGACAAGATTTTAGAAGAAGTGAAATTAGCGCATTATGTTCCTCTTGTGCAACTCTTTTTAAACGCATTTGCAGATAAGGTTTTAGCCTATCACAACTTAGATTTACTCAATGTTTTGTTAGAGAAGTATAAACCTGTAGGAAGTCCTTACACAGTTCGATTTTCTTTGAATAGCAAAGCTAAAGACAGATTTGTTTCAAACTTTAGTGAGAGTTTGATTGAGTGGTGTGTTTTAGATGAATACCCCCAAACGCTCCAGAACGCCCTCCCTCGCGAGTTAGAATCTCTAAAGGAATTTATCCGTAAGAATTATTACAAAGGATTTGACAGCCTCTCAGAAGCTCTCAGAGGGCAATCTACTATTTGGTCTGATTATTTAGCAGGGCGACCTCCTACAGGAGTTACATACAATCCTATGAGATTGGTTGCAGCTTTAGCTTTAGAGTTGGAAGAAAGCGTAGATAAGCGTTGTCGTTTCTTGTACAAAGAAACGGAGGGTGAAGAAGTTATTCTTTATCAACGTGAAGGTGAACACTATGTTGAAGTTCTTCGTTTCCATAAGGAAACAGGTCAACTCGGTATCCTTGATAAAAGCTACGTTTTGAGTTTTGACTCTACTGAGCAGAAGATGAAAAGAAGTGAGGTGACGTTAGATGAGTCAGCGTAATTTTGGACAACATCAAGGAGGAGATAACGGTTGGAATAAGGTTCCAGATTGGGGTTCACCTCAACCACCAAACTCTTTTCAACAAGGGGGTAGAGATGGTTTTGGTTCTCAGGGGTTTGGTTCTCAGGAATTTGGTTCTGAGAACACAAGTTCTTTAGAGTTTGAGGAAAATCAAGGTTTTAATCCTCATCCTCGTCAAGAAAGAGGTCGCAACTTCGGTCAACCACAAGAGTTTGAGCAACAACACCCTCGCTTTAATGACCCTCAGTTCCAAACTCAAGATCAACAAGAGGGTTGGGGAAACCCTCAACCTCAAAGTTTTGAAAACCAACAGTACCAACAAAATAGTCAAGGGTATCCTCAACCTAAGTTTGATTCAAGTCATTACGACCAATATGGTCAAACAGAAAATAGCGTAAGTGCACATCCAATTAAGAAGAAATGGTCTTGGTGGTCAATCAGCTTAACAGTTGTGATTGTAGCAGTATTGATTTTTGGAGCTATGGTTTACTTCGCAAGTAGAGCTAAACAAAACCCTTCAAGTGACTTGAAGAACAAGGTTACACAAGTTGAGAAAGATACCAAAAAAAGTACTTCGGTATCCTCTGGTAGCGACCGTATTTTCCCAGAAAACTCTCAAAAGAGTGCAGAGAAGAAAGAAGAAAAGACTTCAAGTTCTACTTCTGCAGAAGAAAAGCCAAAGGAAAAGACAGAGAATTTAGGTAGTAGTGCAAGTCAATCTACTGCTTCAACGAATCAAGTCTTGGATGGAGCTAAAGTTTCTTCTGAGGTCTTAGTTGCTAAAGGTGTGATTAAAGAATTACACTTAGTAGGTGGTTCTGATTTGGCTGCAAGCTATGAAGCTCAATTATCTGTAGGTTCAGCGAGTCTTAAAGTTCCTTTGAATTACGACTTAGCAAGTCAACTGAAAATAGGAGACACTGTAACAGTTCGTTATCGTAAATTAGCCGATGTAGATAAGGTTGTTATTGAGTCAATTACAAAATAAGAAAAAAGTCAGGTGGGTATCCATTTTTCCTCTTGACTTTTTATTTGTCGGTATGCTATAATGATTTTAGAATTTTTCAGAAAGATACGAGGGTAAAAATGCATGGTAAGAATGTTGAATTTAGGTAATAGTCCTAAGATGCCAGAGAAAGAAAAGAAAACCCAAACTTTGTCAGAAGCGCTAACTGAGAGTGGTTCAAACCCAACAACTCCAATGGCACCAATTCATACAGTACCGACTGTAGAAGTGCAACCAAATGGAGAACAAGAGGGTGTTGTAGAGCCTTTAACAAGAGTTGTGGGTGAGAAGGTTGGGAAACCTGTTACAGTTACACCTGTTGAAAAACCTGTTGAAAAACCTGTTGAAAAACCTGTGGAAAAACCCACTGTTTCTGCTCCAAGTTCTGAGGGGGATGATAACGCACCAAGAGCAGGTGGTATTTCGCTCGTTGGAATTATTCAGTCGAATGTACATAAGGTTCGAGTGTTTAAGCGTAGAGTTTATTATGATGCAACTCAAATTGCAGGTTATATTTTGCGAAATGATGGAGTTGAGGAGCTTGAAGTTTTTGATGATGTGTTAGTTCCACAAACAACACCGAAAGTAGTTTATCAACCAAATACAAGTTTGTTATCTACTGCTACGGATTTAAGTAGTGTACCAAAAGTTCCGTTTGCGATTGGAGAAACACGCGTATTTACAAAACCTGCTTTACTTGCTTTGAATACCTCTTGTAAGGAGATTGGCTCTCGCATCGGTATCGGTGAAGCTCAACCTGTTGTTGTGAGTCAGTTGATGGACTTGCACCCAGAGTTGACAGAAGAGATAGCTACTGAGATTGTGAAAGACTTCAAATTCGCTATTCAAGTACGTGATGCGAAAGGTGAGGGTATTCTTGTACCAGACCACCCAGAAGGTTTGTTTAGTCGTTTGTCTGTAGCGATTGGTCTTGCACTTTCGACTGAAACTTTGAAAGAAGAAGTAGCTCGTCAGTTATTGAAGCATAAGCTAGTAACTGATAAAACTCCAGAAGAGTTGTTACTTATGTTGAAAGACCGTCTGAACTTAGCTCTCCCTCAGGGTTTGTTACTTCCAGTGGATTTGTTTGAGGAAACCTATGAAGTTAAAGGCGCACACATTGCAGTAAAAGGTTCTAAAGTTAAACCTGAATTTGAGCGTGTATTTGGGGTTTACAACGACTATAACCAAGAAAAACCAAAACGCACTTCAAGAGCGAAAACTCCTAAGTCTGATAAAGAACAAAACAAACCTACGGTATCGTCACAAGTCAACTTGGCGAATTACTTTGCTCACTACACGCAAGGTAAATAAGAAATCGAGGAACGCACCAGTTTGGTGCGTTTTTGTTTTGTTTTATATCAGACTTTAGCGAGTCCAAACTCGTTCTCCTCATTGACTTTCCACGTTTTTTGTGATATAATAAATAAAACAAAATTAAAGTGAAAGTGAGGAATTTTCTATGGGGAAGAAACCTAAGAAGAAAAAAGTTGGAACTAAAAAATCCAAAATAGGTATATCATTTACTCCGTTTTCTATGATTCGTAGGGTAAATGATTTATCAAAGTTAGAGGGTAAAGCCGAACGTACTCCCTTTGAGATGCGAGTACACGGTTTAATTACAGTATTTGAATTTTTACATTTGAAGAAGAAGGGGGAAATTGATACGGCTTCTTCTAGTCGTATTGGGTTGCAACCTTATTTAGATCATTATGTAGGAGTAGCTGGAAGAATTACAGATGTGAGAAAAACTAAGGATGGGGTATCTTTCTTGATTTTAGACCCTTCTTTAGTTGGTACCTTTGGTGTTCGGTCTAAAGAAGAGGTTAAGACTCTAATTAAAGAGTCTAAAAATCAAGTGAGTAAGCAATTTCAAGAACTATCAAATCAACCTATTTTCTCTAGCCATATTTGGTTATTCTTACCTGAAGTTGATGCTTCCTTGTGTGATGATTTGGCTTTGTACTTAGGTTCTGTAGTCACCTTTTATGCTAAAGTAGAGTTGTATAAAGGTCGAGTTTCAACTTCACACTTGAAGAAAGCTCCAAAATATGGTTTAGGTTCTATTATTTTGAATACTAGCTATATGCCTTATATGGTTCAAAAGATGAATGAGGATAATTTTAAAGCCTCTCGTAGTGGTCGTAGAATGCAGATGATGTTTGGAAATTTCCGAGTAGGTACAACGAAGGACTTCGACACAAGGTTTGCAATCGGTTTGATTGAAGGTTCTAAGATTGAACCTCAAGTGGGTTGGTTTATGCGATTGAGAGGTTTAGGTCAAAAAGGACATTGGAATTGGATTTACAATCACATGTTGGATTGTGACCCAGAGGTTGTAAAAGGTTTAACTACCTATGCAAATTTTAAACCTCTTATGTTGAAGAATAAGGTAAATTTACCGATAGGTTTAGAAGCACTTAGGAAAAGAAAATCTTTAAGGGATAGTGCGTTATCGGAAGATTTGGTGACTATTTATGATAGACCAACAGA
>ERZ772956.2619-NODE-2619-length-11255-cov-4.175179_pt1 | contig 11255 bp, 9 predicted proteins | sample MGYA00580683_ERZ772956 | MGnify/ENA primary metagenome ERZ772956 (study PRJEB29015, sample SAMEA2738077) | human oral metagenome | biome: human oral; feature: human-associated habitat; material: saliva | place: China | collected 2212 ...
AAGTTTATGAGAAATTTGACCATAAATGGACAGGCAAATATAGCGACCTCTTCCTCCAGTTTAAAATGTATAGAAAGTAGGAGTTATCCATCATGAAGCGAATCAGTCAAGCTGGTTCGTTTTTTTGGTTTCTTAAAAAATTTATATTTGTAGTTGACAAAAGCAATTTTAGTGATAGAATAGTATCCTTTATATATTTAGGAGGAATAAAAAGGATATGTGATTTACTTGGTATTCAGAAATGAAAACTCTTACAAAATATGGTATACTAATAGTAGTTTCCAAGAGCTTATATCTAGTGCTTGTTATAGGTTTACATACAAGATATGGGGTATATCTACCTATCTACCTCGAGAGGGGACGGAAACTTATACTGGAGGTAATTTTTTTCTGGTTTTACTTTTGTATATCTACCTATCTACCTCGAAAGGGGCCGGAAACATAGATGGGAAGTATTCAAAATCAGCGTTTCCATCATATAGATATCTATCTACCTTGAGAGGGGCCGGAAACTGTATTCCGATTTCTTTTGCTAAACGATAGGCTGAGTATAGCCACCTATCTACCTCGCGAGGGGTCGGAAACAGATGTCTTAATATAATTAAGAATCGTCATATAGTTCACCGTATATCTACCTATCAACCTCGCGAGTGGCCGGAAGCACTACAGAATCAGTACCTACTTTCTTGTAAATTTTTCTCGTATAGATACCTATCAACCTCGAGAGGGGCCGGAAACTGAATAAAGTTCATGATCGTACGTTGATCATCTTGTGTATAAGAACCTATCTACCTCGTAAGGGGCCGGAAACTAGAAAATGTATTTTCCAACATTAGCGAAGTTACCTTGAAGATAAACACCTATCTACCTCGAGAGGGGCCGGAAACCGGATAAATCCAGATTCAGCAGAAGGTGTCACGTTACGTATAGCTACCTATCTACCTCGCGAGAGGCCGGAAACACAGGGTCTGTTTTGACAGGTTTCACAGTTGTTTTTAGTATAGCTACCTATCAACCTCGAGAGGGGCCGGAAACCGGTCTGAGATTTCTTTGTTCATTGGGATCCAGTCGTATAGCTACCAATCTACCTCGAGAGGGGCCGGAAACGGGCTTCCAATTATGTTTATAGACTGCTATTGTATAGCTACCTATCTACCTCGGGAGGGGTCGGAAACGTGCAAGTGCGATAGTTGAAAGTGCTAGTGTAGCTAATGTATAGCTACCTATCCACCTCGCGAGGGGCCGGAAACAAGAATTCTGCGCTTTTTGTAAATGCTACTGCCGTATATCCACCTATCTCCCTCGCGAGGGGCCGGAAACAGGTAGCGCTCAAAGTTCTTGTTCAATCGGTCATTCGTATAGCCCTCTATCTACCTCGCGAGGGGCCGGAAACTTTGTTGGCTATATTTGCGAAAATTCTGCAGCTAGTATAGATACCTATCTACCTCGAGAGGGGCCGGAAACGGAGGGCTAAAATTCTTTAATTTTGAACTGATCCAATGTATAGCTACCTATCTACCTCGCGAGGGGCCGGAAACCTTTTGATTTCAGAAATCTTTGATTCGATTTTTTTCGTATATCTCCCTATCTACCTCGCGAGGGGCCGGAAACATAACTTCAGGTGTGCTGAGCGGAGCTTGATTACGTATAGATACCTATCTATCTCGAGAGGGGGCGGAAACAGAAACGACCAGAATATATCTTCTTTTGGTTCTGTATAGATACCTATCTACCTCGCGAGGGGCCGGAAACTGTGTTCGTAAAAACTTAAACGTTAGCTTGCCCATGTGGTATATCTACCTATCTACCTCGAGAGGGGCCGGAAACCATATAAGATAAGCCCTCTTTTCTGATATACTACTCAAATTGAGTATATCTACCTATCTACCTTGAGAGGGGCCGGAAACCACCATTCCAGAGCAGCTGTTAGTAGCCCTAATAAGGGGGTATAGCTCCCTATCTACCTCGCGAGGGGCCGGAAACTTATAAACTTTGATTTCAATATGCTCATCCACCAAATTGTATAGCTACCTATCTACCCCGCGAGGGGCCGGAATTGTTCCACTCTTATCATCAAGCAAGAATACATTACCTATCTACCCCGCGAGGGGCCGGAAACGCTAACGCTACTGACTCTAAAGTTTGCATCTACTAGATATAGATACCTATCTACCTCGGGAGGGGCCGGAAAATGAGTCATAGTTCTTCCATATAAAACAGCTTTTTCAATGTATATCCACCTATCTACCTCGCGAGGGGCCGGAAACTCCAAAACATGTGTATCTGTCAGTGCCATATTTCGTATAAGAACCTATCCACCTCGCGAGGGGCCGGAAACCCTTTCCACGCATCATTAATCTGCTTAACTGCAGATTCAGGTATAGAAACCTATTTACCTCGGGAGGGGCCGGAAACTTAGTTCGTGCTTGCTCAAGCTTCTCTTCGCCCTTGTATAGCTCCCTATCTACCTCGCGAGGGGCCGGAAACTCAGGAGTTGTTCCTGAAAGGTCTTTAAGAAATTCAATTTTCATAGTATAGATATCTATTAACCTCGCGAGGGGACAGTTTCATAAGGGTAAAGGATTCCAAAAGTAAAAGAAAAAAGCGCTCATGAGAAAGCAAAAGCGCTGTTGTATCAATAAAGGAGGCATATGAAACGCATCGAACTATCATTTAAGCGGATTGACCAATCACCGAGCGACCTATCGACAAAATTCCAAGGTTTTCTTATGGAAAATCTGGAACCAGACTATGTGACTTGGCTACATGAGCAGGAAACCAACCCCTACTCACTAAAAATCATCCATCAAAAGGACAAGACCCTATGGTCCCTTCATCTCCTGACGGATGAGGCCGTCAAGCAGATTTTGCCTGTTCTATTGGAGCTCAAGAAAGTAGAACTTCATGATTTACCAACTCTCATGGTTGAGTCTCTGTCCATGCAAGATCTCAGTTCGGAGCAACTCTTTGAGTTTTTTAATGAAAACCAAGATCGGTCACTCTACACCATTCATTTTCAAACTCCGACAGGATTTCGCTCCCAGGGAGAGTACGTACTCTTTCCTACCATGCGTCTCATCTTTCAGAGTTTGATGATGAAGTATGCACGTCTGGTCGAGAATCGTTCGGACATCGAAGAGGAAACCCTGGATTACTTGGTCAAGCATAGTAGGATTACCAGCTATCGATTGGAATCTAGCTATTTTAAAGTCCATGGCAAAAAAATCCCTGGTTTCAGGGGGAGACTGACCTTTAAGATTACAGGTCCAAATACCTTGAAAGCTTATGCTAATATGCTTCTAAAATTTGGAGAGTACTCAGGTCTCGGTATGAAAACTAGCTTAGGGATGGGAGGTTTAGAACTTGAAGAAAGAAAAGATTGATTTAGTTTATGGATCGCTTTTGCACGCTATCGGCAAGGTGATTCAAGGTTCCAGGTATGATGAGAAAGACCTGGGTACCATTGGGTCCGAATGGTTTAAACGCTTTTCGGATAATGAAAAAATAGCCCAGCAGATAGCCAAGGCGACTTCTAGTGATTTGCCGACGGACTTAGCTCCTGATAGTTTGGTCTATATCACGTCAGTTGCCGCAAAGATTGCTTCAGGCCTAAAAAGAGCAGCAGATACTCATGGAGGTAAAGAAGATTTCCTAAGCAAACAATCGGATATCTTCAATGTATTTTTAGATACCGCTAGTCAGCGTTATCTTGATGCACGACCATTAGAGCTTGACGGGGAACCAAACTATGCTAAGGAATCGAGTGAGCCGTCTGACCAGTCAGATTATGACTTGATAGTAGAGACCTTAGAAAAAGAGTTTGAGAGATTGGACTTTAGCCAATCTGAGATAGATACCCTTTTGAATCTCCTTGAGTCTACTCTTTCCTATGTACCTGTTTCGACAAGAACTCAGGAATTATCGGATATTTCTCTAGCAACCTACAGTCGTCTAACAGCTGGCTTTGCCCTAGCTATAGAGGACTATTTAGCAGACAAGAATTGCCGTGACTATGAGAAGGTACTAGGGCAAGATTTAGAAGCTTTTTATAGCGAGAAGGCCTTTTTACTAGCAAGTTTTGACTTGTCAGGGATTCAGGATTTTATCTACAATATCGCAACAGCTGGAGCAGCCAAGCAACTAAAAGCACGTTCCTTGTATCTAGATTTTATGGGGGAACATATCGCTGACAGCTTACTGGAGAAGTTAGAGCTTACGAGGGCTAATCTTCTCTACGTCGGTGGCGGGCACGCCTACTTTATCCTTCCAAACACCGAAAAAACTAGAGAAACCTTAGCTAACTTTGAAGCAGAATTCAATCAGTTTTTGGTCAAGCATTTCCAGACAGGTCTGTACGTAGCATTTGGTTGGAGTCCGTTTTCTGCCAATGATATGACAACGACACTGGCCGACTATCGAAAAGTCTATCAAACAACCAGTCGGATGATTTCCCAAAAGAAAGTCTCTCGTTATGATGCTAAAACTCTCCTTGAACTCAACCAAGGAGGAAAAAGTTCCCAGAGAGAATGTGCTATTTGCCACTCAGTCGAAAAGCTTACCAAGTATAAAGAACAAGAGGTCTGCCATATCTGTGCAGGAATGTATCGCTTTGCCAAGGAAATACAAGAAAGCTACTATATTGTGACAAAAGAAAAAGGCCTGCCGATAGGTCCGGGAGCCTATATTAGTGGTATTTCCAAAGCCGACCTCGCTAATGAAGAGTGGGATCGTGTTTATGTCAAGAATAGCTATAGGACAGATATCCTAAAAGCAACCCATGTCTTTGTCGGAGATTACAAGTATGATGAGATTTACGAGTATGCTAAACTATCTCAGGAGTCTGGTCAAGGTATCAAGCGTCTGGCAGTCGTTCGACTAGATGTGGATGACCTAGGAGCAGCCTTTATGGCTGGGTTCTCCTATCAAGATGGTGGCAAGTATAATACTCTGGCACGCTCGGCGACCTTCTCTAGAAGTATGAGTCTCTTCTTTAAGGTCTATATCAACCAGTTTGCGAAGGAGAAAAAACTATCGATCATCTATGCCGGTGGTGATGATGTATTTGCTATCGGTTCTTGGCAGGATATTATTGAGTTTCCTATTTGTCTCCGACAAAACTTTATCAAGTGGACAAATGGCAAATTAACCCTATCAGCAGGGATCGGACTCTTTCCAGATAAGACTCCAGTTAGCCTCATGGCTGAAGAAACTGGTAAGTTAGAAGGAGCAGCCAAAGATAACGACAAGGATAGTATTTCCCTTTTTGAAAAAAATTATACCTTGAAGTTCGACCAATTCATTAACAATGTTTATAATGGAAAACTTAAGAGTATCCGATACTACTTTAATATTCAAGATGAGCGCGGAAAGAGTTTTGTATACAGACTGATTGAGCTCCTTCGTAACTACGATCGTATGAATATTGCTCGATTAGCTTATTATTTGACCCGTTTAGAAGATCAAACTTCTAAGGATAAAAAAGAAGAGTTTAGAAAGTTCAAAGATTTATTCTTTTCTTGGTATAAAGGTAGCGACAATGAACGTAAGGAAGCAGAGATAGCTTTACTTCTATATATTTATGAGATTAGAAAGGATTCATAGATGGCAATTTTAACAGATGATAATTACGTAGATAAGGCAGAAAAGGTTATTAAATCATTGAATCGAAATACTAGGAATTTTAGAAATCCTGATGCATTCCTTTTAACAACTACAAAAATTCGAAATCTACTAAATTTAACTAGTAATCTTTTTGATGAAAGTAAGATCAGAGAGTATAAGGAATTGGCTGATAAAATTGCTTATTTGAGAGTGCAGTTTGTTTATCAATCGGGCCGAGAAACTGCGGTTAAAGACTTGGTGAAAAAGGCTGAGATTCTAGACATTCTAAAAGAAATAAACAATAAGGAAAGTCTCCAACGTTTTTGCCGCTATATGGAAGCACTAGTAGCTTATTTCAAATTTTATGGAGGAAAAGATTAATGGCATTTGCAAAAATTCAAGTAACAGGACAAATTCGTCTAGAGACAGGACTTCATATTGGAACAAGTGAAGCCTTTGCAGCAATTGGAGCTACGGACTCACCGGTGATTAAAGATCCAATAACTAATTTACCCATTATTCCAGGATCTAGTATCAAAGGGAAAATGCGTACCCTTCTGGCAAAAGTATATAATACTAAATTAGCAGACAAACCAGGAGACGATGGGGAAATTATTAGTCGTCTCTTTGGGAATAGTTCAGACAAAAACTATAAAGTAGGAAGACTCATTTTTAGAGATGCCTTTCTAGCTAACAAAAAAGACTTAGATTCACGAGCTGTCAAAAGTTATACTGAAGTTAAGTTTGAAAATACTATTGACCGTATCACTGCTGAAGCAAATCCAAGACAGATTGAACGTGCTATCCGAGACAGTGTCTTTGGATTTGAGTTGATCTATGAGGTGACAGACAAGAGTCAAGCTCAAGTAGAAGAAGACTTCAAAGTGATTCTTGATGGATTAAAACTGTTGGAACTTGATTATTTAGGTGGTTCAGGCTCTCGTGGATATGGTAAAGTTGTTTTTGAGGCTCTTAAAGCAAATACAGTTTTCGGAAACTATGATGTTAGTAGATTGAATGAACTTTTAACTACGGAGGTCTAGTATGACCTACAAGATGTATATTATGAACTTCCATACTGCTCACTTCGGAGCAGGCAGTTTGGATAGTTCTAAAATGACTTTTGCAGCGGACCGATTGTTTTCAGCCTTAGCTATAGAAGCAAAAAAAATGGGAAAAATGGAGGAATTCGTGTCAATAGCGGGTCAAGATGAATTTGTTTTGACTGATGCCTTTCCTTACCAGTCAGGACCATTTTTACCTAAGCCGATAGGATTTCCAAAGTTTGATCAGGCAGATTTAACGACAGATGTCAAAGAAGTGCGACGTCAAGCGAAAATGGCAAAGAAACTTCAGTTTATTCCTTTAGAGAAATTTGATTCTTATGTAAATGGGACTCTTTTTGAAGATGCAGAACATGGAGTAACAAACATCGTCACTAAAAACCAACCTCACGTGGATGGAGCTCTTTATCAAGTTTCTACAGTTCGATTTGCTGATAAGTCTGCTCTCTATGTGATTGCTACCGAATCAGAACTCTTAAATGAACTCATGACAAGCTTGCAGTATACGGGAATTGGGGGCAAACGTTCCAGTGGCTATGGACAATTTGATTTGACAATTAACAATCTACCTGATTCTCTTAAAAATCGTCTTACCAAGGTTCATCAAGGACCTGTCATGACCTTGACAACTTCTCTACCAGTTGAAAAGGAACTTGAATATGCTATGGAAACTGGTTCCTATTTACTAAGTAAATCAAGTGGTTTTGCTTTTAGTACAGAAACTAATGAAAATTACCGTAAGCAGGATTTATATAAGTTTGCTTCTGGATCTACTTTCTCTGAAACCTATACAGGACAGATTGTAGATGTAAGACCTCTTGATTTTCCACATGAAGTATTAAGCTATGCTAAACCATTATTTTTAAAGATGGAGGGAGAAAGATGAAAACAGAGTATAGAACCTTTCAATTCAGTCTCCTAGCCATGGCTCCTATCCATACTGGCAGTGGTGATAAGTACACATCTCGTGAATTTATCTATGAAGATGGGTACTTTTATTTCCCTGATATGGGTAAGTTTTATAATCGAATGGTGGAGAAAGGTTATGATCAGAAGTTTGAGCGCTTTTTACAAGAGAGAAAGGCAAGTGCCAGTAATAATCGTTTGGTTTCCTTTTTAGAGGATAACCGTATTTCTGACCGTGATTTTGGTGGTTATAGGATTAAAGAGACTGGTTTTGAAACCGAAAAGAACAACATTGATTCCCAGTTAGGTACTATTAATGAAGTAGCAAAGTTTATGAGAGACCCTTATGGTAATCCTTATATACCTGGTAGTTCGTTAAAGGGAGCCATTCGAACTATTTTAATGAACACAAATCCTCACTGGAACAATAAAAAGGTGGTTGATACTAGAGGTAAGAATCCTAAGGAAAATAAAAATATGATTCCTTGGGTGCCTAAGAAGGGTAAAGAATTCAATAACATATTTAATGCCATTCGTGTTAGTGATAGCAAACCATTTAACAATGACAGTCTTATTTTAGTTCAAAAATGGGATTATTCAGCCAAGTCCTTAACTCCCAAGCCTCTTCCCTTATACAGGGAAGCCATCGCACCCTCAACTAAAATCAATTTCACCATTACTACAACTACTAAGGAAGCTGGAATCCTAATGGAAGAATTAGGACAGAGAGCGCAAGCCTTTTACAAAGAATATAAAAACTTTTTCTTATCAGATTTTCCTGAAAATAAAATTCAGCCAAATAGTCAATATCCTATCTACTTGGGTGCTGGTAGTGGAGTTTGGACAAAAACAATTTTTAAACAAGCATATGAAATTGTAAAAGAGAACCACAAGAAACCAGTACAAACTAAGATGAAGGGTAAAGGTGTATTAAAGCTTACAAAAGCCCCTATCCTTTTGGAAGATGACTCTGTTCAGCCTTCCATATTAATAAAAAATGATGAATTCTTCTATGAAATGGGCAAGGCAAACTTTATGATTAAGGAGATTACTAAATGAAGGTTTTGATTTCAGCAGTGGGTGATACAGATCCAATCCGTAATTTTCACGATGGAGCTTTAGTACATATTGCGAGAAAATATCGTCCAGAAAAGATTATTATTGTTTTTTCAGAGAGAACAATTAGTAAGAAAGATGATATTGAGAAAGTAATTCACTCTATCGATTCTGAATACCTCCCAGAAATTGTATGTCATGAACCAATTATCTTGAATGAAGATGTATTTGTTTTTGATACTATGTATGATCAATTTGATGCTATTATACAAGAGTATTATACAAAAGACGATGATTTTATTCTTAATCTTTCAAGTGCAACTCCTCAAGTAAAATCAGCTTTGTTTGTAATTAATAGACTTAGTGAAATCAATGTCAAGGCAGTACAAGTTTCAAGTCCTGAAAATGATTCAAATGCAGGAGTTGGACATGATGATTCAGAAGATATTGACGCACTAATTGATACGAACTTAGATAACAAACAGGACTATATCGACCGAACCATTGAAGATACTTCAGAGAAGTTTAAACAAGGCTTAATGAAGAAAACTTTACGTGATTTTATTACGAAATATGATTACAAAGCAAGTTTAGAGGTTGCTAATCAATTATCAGACTTTCCTGGATTGAAAGATTGTCGCAAAAAGTTGCAAGATATTGTGGATTCATTAGACAGGCAAGCTGTACCTCAAGTCCTCCAAAAGAAAAAATGGAGCGAAGAACAGAAAAAAGTATTAAATGCTTATTTGACTATTGATTTGCAAAAAGAACGTGGTAATTTTAGTGAAGGTCTGATTAGAATTAAAAACCTCACAGAGTTTATCTTAGAAGACTATATCGAAAATCGTTATCCAGGATTTTTGGATAATTACGTGAGTGAATCAGAGAAATATTATCTCGGGATTTGGGATTATAGTAAGATCTTAAAAGAAAAACATGAGTGGAATCAATATAAAAAAATCAAACCGATTATTAACATGAATTCAACTCGAAATACTGTAGCTCACAAATTGGATCCATTAGATTCTGCGGAATTAAAACAGTTAAGTCCTGTTCTAAAAACTCTAAAAGGGCTAATCAAGGAACAGTATCAACTCACTGAGAAGGATTTTAATTTTTACAATGATTTTAATAAAGAATTATTGGAATTACTGAAATAATGAGAGGTAGAATATCTTGGAAATTTTAATTTCAGCAGTTGGAACGACAGATCCGATAAGTTATAATCGAGATGCAGCTTTATTACATATTGCTCGAACTTACAGACCCGAACAGATTGTTTTGGTTTATAGTGAAGAAATGTTAGTAAAAAATGATCTAGTTGAGAAAGCATTATGTTCAATAGAGGGTTATCATCCTAAAGTGGTTATTGAATCAATCATATTGAAAAATGATGAAGTCTATCTATTTGATAAAATGTATGAAGTGATGGGACAGATTATCGAAAAATACTCTGGAACAGATCATCAATTAATCTTAAATCTATCCTCAGGGACACCTCAGATTATTTCTGCTTTGTTTGCCTTAAATCGAATTAATGACTATAATACGCAGGCCATACAGGTTGCAACACCTAACAAATCAGCAAATAGGAAGTATGTACCACTTTCAAGTGAAGATGAACAGAGGCTTTTTGACGAGAACGAGGATAACCAAAAGGATTACGAAGATCGTACAATCAAAGATGAAGCTGAAAAATTTAACCAGTCTCTTATCAAGCGCCACTTAAGAAATTTAATCTCTTCTTATGATTATCTTGCTGCGGAAGAATTAGTTACTAGAAAAGAATACAATAAATTACTTTCTAAAAAGAAATTAGCTCGTTTAAGATACATATTAAATGATTTTGTAAAAGTATTTAAAACTCAAGCGATTTTAAAAAATATTCAGGGATATTCACTTACAGAAGTTGAGAAAAAAGCTCTTAATTACTTTTTAATGATTGAAGTTTTGAAAGAAAGAGGGCAGGTTGCTGATGTCTTAATCAAATCAAAGTCTTATGTTGAATTTATCATCGAAGAAAAGATAAAGAAAGATTATCCAGATTTGATCAAATATGATGGAACTTTTCCAAAGTTAAATGAAGAATACAAGGATTTTGAAGCTATATTAGATTTCATTGATCTAGAATTTAAGAAAGCCAAGGGTATAAAAGATGAGAAGGAAAGAATCTATTCCCCTCAGTCAACCTTAAATCTCTTGTCATATGAAAATATTCTATCTTATTATCAAGTTTCTCCTGAATTACTTAAGTCCATAAAGCTAATAAATAGCTTAAATGGTGAGAGAAATAAGGTGGCACATGGCTTGTCAGAGATTAATAGTAAACTAGTCAATTCTAGAAAATTGCAACAGACAATAGATACCTTACGCTTTATTTTACAAAATACATTTGAAATTGATGATAGCTATTTTACTTGTTATCGGACATTGAATCATGAAATGTTAGATCTACTTCGTTAGTAATTATGTGCGTTTAAAATATCTTAATTGTAAGTAGCTTATCTCGTTTGTGTGTTTACATAGCTAATTTCACAGTTGACGCAAACTTAAAAAAACGATATAATACTAGAGTTGAGAATTGATTTTCTCTCCATCTTAGTTCAGAGAATTGGCGGTGCTGCGAGC
>ERZ772956.2622-NODE-2622-length-11241-cov-12.496067_pt1 | contig 11241 bp, 14 predicted proteins | sample MGYA00580683_ERZ772956 | MGnify/ENA primary metagenome ERZ772956 (study PRJEB29015, sample SAMEA2738077) | human oral metagenome | biome: human oral; feature: human-associated habitat; material: saliva | place: China | collected 2212 ...
ATAATATGTTAATTCGACAAATTTTATTACAAAAATCTAATTGTAATCGCTTGAAATATATATATATATATTATAATATTAATATAGAGATAGAAAAAAATTACCAAAGGGGAGGTGATTATGATGAAATTATTAACAATGTTCAAACTTACTAATTTAGAGAATCAAGATGAAGTTTATGAAGGTGGAGTAATTTCTATTCTTCTAGCAATAGGTAGACATTTATGGCTGGGTCTAGCTAATATTGTCAAAGCACTAGGGTATGCTTATTATCTATTAATCTGGCTGATATATGTAGTAGCAGTAATAGTAGGAGTAGGATTTATTCTCTATTATATATATTTAGTTGGATCAACTCTATTTTAGTATAAATTTTTCTTTAAATATAGTAGTAACTAGAATTTGTAAAGGTTTTAGTTACTGCTGTTTATTTAGTAATGTTGGTTTGTAAATAGTTATTAGGTATGCTATAATGTAACTATAATCAAAAGGAAGTAAAAAGGATGCTAATTAAATTTTCAGATAGATTTTATTATACAAAACAACGATATATGTATTTAGAGCCAACGCTTGGTTATGTAAAAGGAGAATACTTCTCTGTTATGTTAGATTCAGGAAATGGACCAGCACAAGTCGAAACATTTCTAAAAGAATTAAAAGAAAATGACTTACCGATGCCAAGCTATGTGATATTAACACACCATCACTGGGACCACAGTTTTGGAGCGGCGTACTTAGATATTCCAGTAATTGCTACTGATAGAGCTAGAGATTCTTTAATAGAATTATCTCAACTAGAATGGGATGATGAAAGTCTATATCAAAGAGTTAAGGATGGAACGGAGATAAAATACAGTGCAGATGTTATAAAGAGAGTATATGAAAATCATGAGATAAAAATTAGAATTCCAGATATGCCTAAAATGGCTGATTTCAATTTGAATCTTGGAGGAGTTAAAATTAATTGTATTTACAATGATAACTCACATTCTAATGATGCATTTTTAATTTATATACCAGAAGAAAAAGTATTGTTTTTAGGTGATAGTCACGCTAAAAATTATTATACAAAACCGATGGCATATAATAAACAAAAGCTCCGTGATTATATAGATAGAATATCGATTCTTGACTTTGAACATGCTGTTCCCGGTCATGGGAATATTTTCACAAGGGAGGAATTATTAGACTATCTAGAAAAAGAATATGCAAAAATGAGGTGATTACATATGAATTTAATGATGTCTCTCGATTGGATTCTTTTAATTGCGATGTCCTTAACTTTTTGTCAACAATTGTTTTCAAAAAAACTTAATTTTTTGGGAATTTTGTCCGTACTTAGTTTAGCGACATATATAGCTCTACATTCTTATTCTACAGGTATAAGTATTTTTGTCCTATTGTTATTTATTGGAGGAATATCTCTAATAGGACTAGAGATGTTTATTCCTGGTGGAATAGTTGGAACAGTAGGGATCATTACCGTTATTTATGCAATAATCTATATTAATAAGTCAACATATCACATTGCATTTATTTTAGTTATTTCTTTAATACTTGCAACGATTCAATTCTATGTTAATAGAAATGTTTTCCATAAAAGGTTAATGTTATTAAATAGACTTGTTCTTAACGATTCTATTTCAACAGAGGATGGATATGTCGCGAGTGAAAGTAGATTAGAATTAATAGGAAAAAAACTTCAAGCATATACAGATTTACGTCCAGCAGGAGTAGCTGTTTTAGGAAATGAAAAGTTGGATGTAGTAACTGATGGAGATTTTATAGAAAAGGGTAATGAAATAGAGATTATACGTGTAGAAGGAATGCGTATAGTGGTTAAAAAAATATAAAAATTTTAAGGAGGTAGTATTATGCCAGAATTAATATTCTCAGGTATTATCGTGGTAGTTGTATTGATTGTGCTATCGATATTCTTTACTTTCTTTCCTCTTGGTCTTTGGATTAGCGCCATTGCCGCTGGAGTTAAGGTAAGTATCTTTACACTTGTTGGTATGCGACTAAGACGTGTTATTCCGAGTAGAGTAATTAATCCGATGATTAAAGCACATAAAGCTGGTTTAGCTGTTACTATTAATCAATTGGAAAGTCACTATTTAGCAGGGGGGAATGTTGATAGAGTAATTAATGCTCTTATCGCAGCTCACAGAGCTAACATAGTAAGTTTAACATTTGAACGATGTGCTGCTATTGACCTAGCGGGACGTGATGTACTTCAAGCAGTTCAAATGAGCGTTAACCCTAAAGTTATTGAAACACCGTATATTGCAGGGGTTGCAATTAACGGTATTGAAGTAAAAGCGAAAGCAAGAATTACAGTTCGTGCAAACATTGAACGACTTGTAGGGGGAGCTGGAGAAGAAACTGTTATTGCTCGTGTAGGTGAAGGTATTGTTTCTACAATCGGTTCTTCTGAATCACACACAGTAGTTCTAGAAAATCCAGATAGAATTTCTAAAACAATTTTAGATAAGGGATTAGATGCAGGTACTGCGTTTGAAATCTTATCGATTGATATTCTAGATGTCGACATCGGTCAAAACATTGGTGCGAACTTACAAACAGAACAAGCTATCGCAGATAAAAATATCGCTCAAGCAAAAGCTGAACAACGTCGTGCTATGGCGGTTGCGGCTGAACAAGAGATGAAAGCTAGAATTCAAGAAATGCGCGCGAAAGTTGTAGAAGCTGAAGCAGAATTACCATTAGCTATGGCGAAAGCTTTCCAACAAGGTAATCTAGGTATTATGGATTATATGAATTATAAGAATTTAGAAGCTGATACAGGTATGAGAGATTCAATTAAACGCATGTCACAACCTGAAACAGGAGCAGGTAAATAATTAGATAAAAAGGAGGATGTGAAATGTCATTTTTAATTTTCGCAGCACCAATAACATTTATCATAATTTTTGCTATTTTCGTAATGGTTTTTGCTTCTGACAGTAAAAGATACAGAAAAAATTTAGATAATTCAAAACAAATGGAGCTAGACAACGCTAGAGCTCAAGCACTGAAGGCAGTTGAAGAGATGAAAAGAATCAAAGAAGCTGCAAATAAAAATTATAATGAATCTAGAAATAGACAAAGTTCTTTATCTGATCAACAAGTTTATAAAGAAGATATATATGAACAACAAGTTGATAGCTCTACTATGAACAAATATCAACAGTATTATAATCAAAATTACAATAAAGGTCGTAATAAGTTTTTGATGCAAAGAAATTTTGATCAACCTAGTAATACTGAAAATAATACAAAAAAATTAGAATTTTCTCATGAAAATCTTGTTCGTGGATTGATTGCAAATGAGTATCTTAACAGAAACTCTAGGAGGGGAAGATGAGTAGTTTAGCGATTCCTATAATTTTCCTAATAGTGTCACTTATTATTGATAAAGCGAAAGCCAATAAAAAAAATAATAAAGAAACTGTTAGGAAAGTTAAACAGAAGAATAAGAAAATCCCTAAACAAGTTTACAAAGGGGATAATCAAAGGGATAATCATATTCCAAAACATGAATCTTCGCAGCAACAATTTTTTGAAAGAAAACCACGTGTTATAGTAGATAAAGAAAAAGAAATATTTTCAAATTCTTTAACTTTTGATAAAGAAAAAATCGTGAATGATATAATTTTTTCGGAGATTTTGTCTAAACCAAAAAGTAAAAGATAATAAATAGGAGGTATGAGATGAAAAAATCATTTAACTATATTAGTTATTGTATTTATTCATTTATGCCTCTTTATTTTGTTTTACTTATTTATACTTTTGCAAAACAAGATTTAGATGCACTCTTATTAACTACAATACTAACGATAATATCTATTTTTTCTTTAATAATTCAAAATGGAAGTAAACCTACAAATATATTTGTTTGTAGTAAAAAAGAAATTTCTAGGAAAATCGGTATTGATTATTATTACTTAATTTTGATGACAATTATTACATTTTTGATTATAAATCAAAAGCTTCAATTTTTATGGAAAATAGTTATACTATTAGTTCTATTCCATATGTTATATATGATTTTATTTAAATATAAAAACTACATGTTAACATTATTAGGCTACAAAATGTACATAATTCGTGATAAAATAGTATATAGTAAAAAAAGTCAAGAAGAACTATATAAAATATTAAAAGATAAGAAGAGTTTACAGATACTGGAAGTCTCTAATAATATCTATATAGAGAATGAAAAATACAGTATGACGAATTTTTATTGTAAAGATTTTTAAGAAGATATATTTTTTTATCTTTCAATAAAGAAAATATAAGGAGAATAACCTATGAGAGTTGTTGATATCATAGATAAAAAGAAAAAAAATAAAGAACTTACAAAAGCTGAAATTGAATTTTTACTAGAGGGCTACCTTACAGGAACGGTACCTGATTACCAGATGAGTTCGTTTTTAATGTCTGTATATTTTAATAATATGACAAAAGATGAGCTTACAAACTTCACTTTAACTATGAGAGATTCAGGGGATACAATCTACTTTGACAATCTAGACCATTATCTTGTTGATAAACATTCAACAGGTGGAGTAGGTGATAAGGTTACTGTAGTTTTAGGACCGATTTTATCAGCAGTAGGAATGGCTACAACTAAGCTATCCGGTAAAGGTTTAGGGCACACTGGAGGAACGATTGATAAATTTGAAGCAATTAGAAACTTTAAATTCAGTACTACAAAAGAAGAACTAGTAGAAGTAGCTAGTAAAACCGGAGTAGGACTAATGGGTTACAGCGACAATATTGTGCCATTAGATAAGAAAATATATGCATTACGCGATGTGACTGCAACAGTAGACAGTATTCCTTTAATAGCAAGTAGTATTATGAGTAAAAAACTGGCAATTCAATCTAATTTAATTATTTTAGATGTTAAAGTCGGTGACGGTGCTTTCATGAAAACTATCGAAGATGCAAGAGAACTATCTCGTAGAATGGTTGAAATTGGAAATAGTGTAGGTAGAAAAACTATAGCGGTACTGACTAATATGGAAGAACCGTTGGGATATAATATTGGTAATGCAAATGAAATTATCGAAGGAATTGAAGCCTTAAAAGGAAATTGGTCTAGTGATTTAAAAGAAGTTGTTTATGAAATTGTCTATCTAGCATTAAAACACAAAGGTGAAGTTAGCACCTACGAAGAAGCCGCTAAGAAAATAGATGAAGTTATTGATAATGGTCGTGCATTAGAATTATTAAGACAGTTTATTGAATTAAGTGGTGGAGATGGTGAAGTAATAAATAATTATGAACTGTTACCAATGCCTAAATCAGTTTTAGAGGTATTTTCAGAAGAAGAAGGTTTTGTAACAAAAATCAAAGCAGAGGAAATTGGCAAGGCAGCGATGGTTATTGGGGCTGGTCGAGCTACAAAAGAAGATGAGGTTGATCATGCTGTGGGAATCGAGCTTAAGAAAAAAGTCGGAGATAAAGTGGAAAAAGGTGAAGTTATTGCTGAAATTTACTTTAACGATGAAAAAAATGTTCAATCAAGTAGAGCTATGGTCTTAGATGCCTATGTAATTGGACAAGAAAAAATAGAAAATATTAAAAATATATTAGAAGTAATAGAATAGAGGTAAAAAATGGGATTAAATAAATATATCGATCATACAATCTTAAAAGCAACAGCGAGTAGTTCGGATGTGCAAAAACTTTGTGAGGAAGCAATTGAACATGAGTTTTATAGTGTTTGTGTTAATGGTTGTTATGTTGCAGATGCTAAACATCTTTTACAAGGAACTGATGTTAAAGTTGCGGCTGTAGTAGGATTTCCATTAGGTGCAATGACTACTGCTGCGAAAGTTTTCGAGGCTAAAGATGCAGTAGAAAATGGAGCAAGCGAAATAGATATGGTTATCAATGTTGCCAAATTAAAAGACGGAGAGTTTGAATTCGTTGAAAATGAAATCCGTCAAATAAAAGAGGCAATTGGAGATAATGTATTAAAAGTTATTATTGAAACTTGTTATTTAACTGATGAAGAAAAAGTTAAAGCTTGTGAGTTATCGCTTGCTGCTAAAGCAGACTTTGTCAAAACTTCTACTGGCTTTGGAACTGGTGGGGCAACTTATGAAGATGTAAAATTAATGAAATCAGTTGTAGGTGACAATGTAAAGGTTAAAGCAAGTGGTGGAGTTAGAGATAAAGAAACTGCACAAAAATATGTTGATCTTGGAGCAGAAAGATTAGGTACAAGTTCAGGAATTGATATTGTAAAATAATAATATAAAGTAATTTAGAAGATTGTAAAAATATTTTCTGAATTACTTTTTTTCATTTAAGTTTAAAATAATAGTCATAAAAAACGCATAATAGATAAGAAAACATTGTTTTTTATAGCCAATTCTATGCATTTATAGTATAATAAAAGATGGTTTATTATGGCGTGAAACAAGAATCGTTATTATAAATTAATTCACGCAGGAGATTGTGGACTGATAGAAAAGACCACGTAAGAATAATAGAGAAATCGTAAAGGAGATTTTAAATGTTACCAAAGTCATTTGAACAATATAAATTTAATGAATTTGTAAATAAGGCAGTAATAGATTTAGGATTCGATAATCCAACAAAAATTCAAGAGAGAGTATTCTCACCAGTATTAAAAGGGAAAAATATAGTAGCAAAATCACAAACGGGAAGTGGGAAAAGTCACTCTTTCTTACTACCAATTTTTAGTAAATTAGATGTAACTAAGAAAAAAACACAGAGTATAATTTTAGCACCAACAAGGGAACTATCTAGACAATTATATGACATGGCGTTACATATAGCTAGCTTTAGCGAAGAAGATATTAAAATTACACTATGTATCGGTGGACAAGATTTAAATAGAGATATTGAAAGAGTATCTAATGCTCCACATATTATTATAGGTACACCAACACGTGTGTTAGAATTAGATAAATCAAGTGCCTTAGCTATTAAAGAAGTTGAGAGTCTTGTTATTGATGAATGTGATATGATGATCGACTTAGGATTCATGGAAGATGTTGATAAAATTTCTAAAAGAGCAGCGGAAAATTGTCAATTTTTAGTATTCTCAGCAACTATACCAACGCAAATGAATCACTTCTTAAAAAAATACCTGAAAAATGCACAGTATATCGAAGTTGATAATGCAAAATTTGGAAAAATTGAATATATTTTAATTCCAGAGAAAAGTTCATCACGTTTAGAAAAATTACACGAAATTACTACAGTTATTAATCCATATTTAGCACTTATTTTTGCTAATAAGAAAACTGAAGTTGAAGAAGTTAGCAGCTATCTTATTTCAAAAGGATTAAATGTAGGTGTTCTACACGGAGATTTAACGCCACGTGAACGTAAACAAATGCAAAGAAGAATTAACAACTTAGATTTCACTTATGTTGTAGCTAGTGATTTAATGAGTCGTGGAATTGACATTGAAGGAGTGAGTCATGTAATTAACTTCAATATTCCTAATGATTTAGATTTCTTTATCCATAGAGCAGGACGTACTGGACGTGCAGGATTAAGTGGAGACTGTATTACAATTTACAACAATAAAGATGAAGAAAAATTACAAGATTTAGAAAAACGTGGAATTGAATTTAATCACCAAGATATTAGAAATGGTGAATTCGTTGAAGCTAAAGACAGAAATAAACGTCAAAGTAGAAAGAAAGTCGTAGCTGACCATAACTTAACTGAGAAATTAAAATCAAAAGTAAAAGTTTCTAAAAAAGTTAAACCAGGTTATAAGAAAAAATATAAATATAAAATGGATAAACTTAAACAAAAAGAAAGAAGAAAATTTGCTAAGCGTAGCAATAAAGCGAATAGAGGTAAATAATGAAAAACTTGAAAATTGGATCACATGTGTCAATGTCTGGAAAAGAAATGATGCTTGGTTCTGTTAAAGAAGCGGCTAGTTACAATAGTGACACATTTATGATTTATACTGGAGCTCCTCAAAATACTAGAAGAAAACCGATAGATGAACTACGTATTGAAGAAGCTCATAAGCTAATGAAAGAAAAAAATATAAGTGATATTGTTGTACATGCACCGTATATTATTAATTTAGCAAACACTATTAAACCAGATATTTACCAACTTGCGGTTGATTTTCTAAGGTTAGAAATCGAAAGAACTGAAAAAATTGGTGCTAAAAATATTGTTCTCCACCCAGGATCACATGTTAAGGCTGGAGCTGATGTAGGTATAGCAAGTATTGTTAAAGGGTTAAATGAAGTTTTAACAAAAGATATGAAACCTAATATCGCTCTAGAAGTAATGGCAGGAAAAGGTAGTGAATGTGGAAGAACATTTGATGAAATTGCTCAAATTATTGATGGAGTTAAATTAAATGAGAAATTAACTGTTACCTTTGATACTTGTCACGTTTTTGAAGGTGGGTATGATATCGTTAATGATTTGGATGGTGTACTTACTGAATTTGATAAGATAGTAGGATTAGATAGAATTCAAGTCCTACATATTAATGACAGTAAAAATACATTAGGTGCACATAAAGATCGTCATGAAAATATCGGATATGGTGGTATTGGATTTGATGCAATTAATAGGATTGTACACTTAGATGAGTTTGCTAATATTCCTAAAATTTTAGAAACACCTTGGTACGGTGAAAAGAAAGATATTGCACCGTATAAAGATGAGATTGCAATGTTAAGAAATAAGACGTTTGTAGACTTTAAAAAATAGTTAGTACAGGAGGTTACCTATGAAAATATCAGAAGAAAAAGTTGATAAGATAATGAAACTTTTAAAAGAAAAAGGATATAAATATACTGAGAAGAGAAAAGCTATGGTTGAGCTATTAGTAAATGAGGATAGATATATAAATGCAAAATATGTCTCTGAGACTCTTGGTAAGATGTATCCTGGCCTTAGTTTTGATACAATCTATAGAAATCTAAGTACTTATGAAGAATTAGGGATTTTAGAAACAACTGAAATAAAAGGTGAGAAATATTTTAAAATAGGATGTTTAGAAACTGATCACCATCACCACCACCATATATGTTTGAGTTGTGGTAAAGCAAAAATAATTCATGTCCATGTATGTGATAATCTAGAAATAGAAGAATTGAAAGGTTATCAAATTGATGGTCATAAATTTGAGGTTTATGGTTTGTGTCCGGATTGTTTGAAAAAAGAGGATAAGAAATAATGTTTGAAGGTATTTTACCAATTTACAAGGAACGCGGAATTACAAGTCACGATGTTGTTTTTAAAGCAAGAAAAATTCTTCAAATGAAAAAAATTGGGCACTCTGGTACACTAGATCCTGAAGTTGATGGAGTATTATTACTGTTGCTTGGTGGAGCTACAAAAGTAAGTGATTATGCTATGGATTTAGGGAAAAGCTATAGAGCTGAAGTTTGCCTAGGTCTTAAGACTACAACTGAAGATCTTACAGGTGAAATAGTAGATCATTGTAAAGTCAGCAATATTAACATTGAGGAGATAAAAGACATTTTATCATCTATGATTGGAGAAATAGAACAGACTCCACCGATATATTCTGCAATTAAAGTTAATGGTAGAAAACTATATGAGTACGCTAGAAAAGGTCAATTTGATGTAGAAATTCCAACGAGAAAAGTTAATATATACGATATTACTTTTATAGAAAATAGTGAATATTATAAAGATGACAGATTTTATTTTTCAATTGATATAAGCTGTGGTAAAGGAACATATGTACGAACTATAGCCACAAGTATTGGTGAAAAATTAAACTTACCTAGTACGATGAGTAAGTTAACAAGAACTAGAAGCGGTGAAATAACATTGGAAAACTGTTTGAAGTTATCAGAAGTTGAACAAAAAGTTCAAGAAGGAAGTTTGGAACAAAGTCTTTTAAGAAAAGAATATGCTCTTGAGGAGTTTCAATTTGTTGAAATACCGAAATTTAGAGCAAAACAAGTAATGAATGGTTTGAGATTTAGAAAAAATCAATTTCCAGATTACGATTTTACAGATGGAATAGTTTTTACATATGAGAATGAGGCAATTGCGATCTATCATCTAAAAGATAAAGATGATGAATTGTTATCAGTAAAAACGACATTTCCAAAAATAATAGAGTAGGTAGATGAAGATGGAAATATTTAATATTTCAGATATAAGTGAGATTAAGGAAGAAAATAAAAAGAGAGTTGCAGCATTAGGTTATTTTGATGGTATTCATAAAGCTCATCAAAAAATAATAGGGTCTGCTGTAGAGGCTGCAGAAAAAGGATATAAATCTGCAGTAATTACATTAGATAAGAGTCCAAAGGAATATTTTGGAAAAACTAGTGAGGAATCTCTAACACCAATTAATAAAAAAAATGAGCTACTAATGAATCTTGGTGTAGATGAGGTATATTATTTAGAATTCAATGAAAAATTACAAAATTTATCAGCTGAAGAATTTATTAATAACATCCTGAAAAAATTAAATGTAGAGATGGTTTTTTGTGGATTTGACTATAGATTTGGTTTTAAAGGACTAGGAACACCAGATTTGATAAAAGAAAGTGGTATAGAAGTAATGGTTCAAGAAAAACAAAAAATAGATGAGGAAAAAATATCTACGACTGTATTAAAAGAATTCGTTAGAAAAGGTGAATTTTCAAAATATAAAGAATATACAGGCAGATTCTATTCTATTTCTGGTTTAGTAGTGAAAGGTAGGCAACTAGGAAGAACAATTAATTTCCCGACTGCTAATCTTGAATTAGATGGTAAATATCTATTACCTGAAACAAATGGGGTCTATGTAACTAAGATTAAAGTTAATAATAAGATTTATAAATCAGTTACAAATATTGGCTATAATCCAACGGTTTCAGATGAAAAAAATAGAAAATTTATAGAAACACATATTTTAGATTTTGATGAAGATATATATGGAGAAAAAATCGAAATTTACTTCTATGAATTTTTACGAAAAGAACAAAAATTTGAAAGTTTTGATCATTTAAAAGAGCAACTTAAGCTAGATAAAAAAACTTGCGAAGAAAAAGATTACTAGAATCTTGATTATTGTACTGATTTTAAATGTTATCTCTTGAATTATATTAAAAAATGTTGTACAATAACTTATGTTCCTTATTCGTGGTATAGAAACCCTCCAGGTTCTACACTAGGATTAAGGTCGCAAAATAAAATTATATGGAGGAAATTGCAATGGCAGCAATTAGTCAAGAAAGAAAA